>WLWD01000153.1_pt1 | contig 251899 bp, 114 predicted proteins | sample 6712731 | NCBI WGS metagenome assembly WLWD01 (sample SAMN12718690, study PRJNA576275) | sponge metagenome | isolation source: marine sponge | host: Mycale hentscheli | place: New Zealand: South Island, Marlborough, Capsize Point | collected 2014-11-01 | reverse complement strand
AGTCGATTAACGTAAAATAGCTCAACAGTAACACAACAAACGATCACACCCGTAAATTCCAACTAAGTGACAGCGTTATGTAGTGTCAGCTCATTTTATACTCGCTCTAGACACTAGACGCTAAGTTGTGAGCATGCCCAAAATGCTAGCGCGAGCGTTGAATTACGGCCAAGCAATAGCTACGCAAAATGACGGTATAACTTCTTCTATTCCAATTAAATCTTACTCTGCATGTTTTTAGCTTAGTGTCAGTCTCACAAGTGAACCATAATCAATCAAAGGTGGTGTGAAAGATTAAGTTTCCACACATTCAGACTTACGAAGTTTCCCACCGCTTACTGCCAACCTTTTACCATCTGGAAGTGATCTAGTAATAACCTTGGGTTTTTTGGGTAATTCACAGGAATTGTGCTTAAATTATACCGAGCTATCAATTTTAGAGAACTTTGTGTGGCAACATTGAAATAAGTATTGTAAAGTGTTGTAGAGTGTCAGTGTAGGAAAGTTAATATTAACTATTATTTAGTTTAGAAGCGCTTGTTCATTCTACGCCCGGCCAAAAATGCTGCAAACATCATACTATCAGTACAATCTTTGTCATGTGAACTCTTTAAGTTCCTGTGCTAACTTCTGCTCTTTATTCATGAATTTTTGACCCTAATCATATATTGGGCTACTCCCTGTAAATGACACTGGATTTCCCCCTTTTATTATAATTATTATTGTTATTATTATTATTATTATTATTATTATTATTATTATTATTATTATTATTACTTATTATTATTATCATCATCATCATCAATAATATTAATATTATTATTATTTTTATTTACTTGTTCAGTAGAAACATATTCATACATCTCAGCTGAACAGTAACATTATGTCATAAATGAAAAATTAGAGGATATAAAACATTAACTTATTGATAAGAGTATATAAAATTGATGCGTATTTAAAAATTCATATTATATAGAGAGAGTTATTGAACAATCACAGGGTGAAAAGAGTCCATTTACAATCATAATGAAATCCTTAAACTGTCTTGATAATTGAGTTCACAAAAAAATTACAAGGCTATAATAGGTTAACAAACTAGTTATCAACACATACACTAAATTACGAGTTTGTTATGGTTGTCAATGGGCACTTTTCAGGCAGTGAATAAATGTGACACAACAGCAAGTAATGCACATAAAATAATTCAAATAAATTATTAAAAACTCAATCAATCACTGTGAGTGGGTTGAGATCATCTTTGTCATTTTGGTTAGTTTGCCAGTGTCCTTTTTATCAGATAGAAACATTATCTTCCTCATCAATCCTAGTGGTTGACCATCAATATCTGCAAGTGGGACCACATCATCATCTCTTGAGCTGTGTCGCGAGTCACTTTCTTATGTCCTTGATTCCTCTTTTTCCTTGTGAAAATCACAATGGAGCATATCAAACTGATAAAGATGAGGAGTAACACCACAACAGCAGCACAAACCACTATGATACTAACTCTTGTGGTCAAGACTAGAAGAGACTAAAGAGATTACAAGAGACCAGAGACATTAGAGGAGACTAAAGTGGTTAGAAGAGACTAAAGAGACTAAAGACTAAAGAGACTAGAAGAGACTAAAGAGATTAGTAGAGACCAAAGAGACTAGAAGAGTTTAAAGAGACTATGAGAGACTAGAAGAAATTAGAAGAGACTAAAGAGACTGACTATGAGACTTTAGAAGGAGAGACAACTAGCTATTTAGCTTGTGCTATAGGGAATTTCTATAAATAGCTCTTTAGATGATGATGAGAGTACAACTTCATGAAGAAACTACCAAGCAAACTGGGTAATATTATAGTAAGCAGCTCAATTTTAAATTGTCCATTAGATGAAATAATTTTTTTCTTACAGAAAAGAATATTTTGGAACCTTTAAAAAGAATTGCCAGCATAGCTCGCTGAAGAGTAGGGGGTGAGGGGGGGGGGGGGGCGATGTTAAGAGTGTTTTGTTAGGGTGCATTTTCCATTCCTAAAACTGGTTTTTCCCCCCGAAAATTAATGTCACCTTCATGGTTACATATAACACAAAATTATCATCAATTTTGTGTAAATGAGAAATCCCCCTGAAGTTTCAAAAATTAAAATTTGATTCCTCTAGAGTTTGGATCTAAAAATAGTTACCCTGTACAAACATTGTCATAGACAGGAAAATATTGAAAGCCATTACAGCATAAACACATGTGCTGAGGTGATATGTTTAAGACTCTCTAGTTTTTTCTCCGGAAGAAACAAAACCTTTTATACCAATTTTAGCTCCACCTACTCTATAGAAAATAATATGTCGAGTTTTGAAGGCAAGCTCCCACATTTGAAAGCAATTAGTGTCAGCAAGTCTTATGTCAGCGATAGTAGAGTGACTGTTTAGTACTCTCAAAAATTAACTTAAAAGTCTCCAAAGCTAGTCTACATCAAAATTGTCATGGTTACAATACTTATAAAAACTAAATAATATAATTTTTTTTTGGCCAAAAATAATCTTATTATGCTCATAATTACACTAATTAGACCAGCATATGATGGTATTGATGAAATCACTTATTATGCTCAAAATATGCCAACATAATTCCCAACTCCCTACTCCAGATCTCACTCAGGGGTATAAGTTGCAGTTCCAGTCATGGCTTAAGTTACCGCTGCCACTCAATCAGCTTTTTCCTGCCACTCAATTAGCTTTTCCGGGTCCCAAGACTTCCCTGTTCTTGAAGAAACGGGTGTAGAAATTGCAGCAAGTGAGGTCCTAAACCACTAAAAGAAGCTACAGGACAAATAATTACACAAGAATCCCTAAGTGAGACATAGAAAGCTTTTCTTTATGACAATTGACAAAAGAATCAACAACAAAACAAAAAACAAAAAACACAGGCCATTTTGAGACTGCAATAATAAAGCCATTTTCACAAGCAGAGCAGAAAATGTCCATTACATATTACAGATTACAGTTTCTTATAATTAAGCTATAGAGTATGTCTAATTGTGATATCATATGTTATAAGCAACTTTCACTGTTTAAAAGCTGATAATGTACCTTATAGCGTACCAATAAGTTCAAGTAAGGCATATAATTTTACAACTTATGTTCCTCTTTTCTCACAGTGCTTGAGATATATTTTGTCAGCATTCCATAGCCAAACCCTTTACCTACCGCTAAAGGTCTGGCTACGTTAGACTACATTCAACTACACATATTTTGAAAGTATTTTTCGGGTGCGGTATTTTTGGGTATACATAAGGTTTTAACCGCGGAAGACCTAGGTAAAACGGACTAACTAGTGACGCGCTCTAATAGCACAAAATAGCGAAGCGAGCGATGCATGTTCCCTGTAATTGCAGCTATTCCATGCATGCTTGGTGTGGCTAGGAACATTTAATGGCTTTTCAAAAAGAAAGATTCTTTACTTTGCTACCTGTTTCTGTTTCGTTTTAGCTCTCCTCCTCCTTGCCCTGTCTTTTTCATTTCTTATCTCTCTCCTTACTAATGTTTCTGCTGTTGTTTCTAACGCCCTCAAAGCTCTTGACCGAGCGTTTCTAACGTTTTGTCTCTCTTTCGCAGAATTTGTTTCACTGGGCATCGCTACTTCGTACGGCGGGTAAGAAGGTTACCCGGCCCACGCAAGCGCGTAGGAGAAAGTGTGCACACATACGCCCACGCAAGAACAAAACAATTCCTGGACCTAACAAAAAAAATAAGGGCGGAATGATAAATAAGTCAGCTCCGCTCGCTTCGCTGATTACATTCCTTTTCAACTGGAGCGGGTAAAGGGTCACGCTAAGATGCGTACTAGGTAGTCTCGCGGGCTAGACTCTCTGGAGGCTCGCGCGCAAACGGCGCTGAAAGGAAAAGAGTGTCTGGTGACTCGGACACTCTACCGTGACACTGAGAAATGTTTCCCACGATTTCTAGCGGGTAAATTGGTGAGTGGCTGAAGTAAAATGAGTACACTTGCTCCCTTCAAATGATTTGGCACAGATTGCTATCGATGTTTAATTCCACGATTTCGTTTATAACTGTAAACACCGCATCATTTTAGCTAAGATCATGCCAGGTCTCCTAGGGGCGGCTGAACAATTTTCACTAGCTCCAATCTTCTCATTTGACCTCCTCTTTATTCTGAACGGACCACTGTCAGGAAAACCGGTCTGCATTCAACTATTTAGAGCTTTCCCTAAGAAATAACATTTCACTGCATTGCTTAATAGCTATCACTTTCAAACAACGATTCATACATTTGGAATACAGTAATCCAAATCGTGGCTGGTGGTCTGTCAAAGCCTCAAAACGGGTGCCACAACGATAGTGACTTCTGAACGCAACTATAATCTAATGGTCATTATCTAGTCCTCTCATTTCTGCATCTGTTTGTGTGAGTTTTTCCTAATTATAAGGTAGGCGTGGCGATAGTTATTAAGCAATTTCTTTTGAAAACTAATCCCTGCCTTTACTCGTCTATTCCACCTGCTTTTTAGTTATAATTAATCACTCGCCTAGTTTGGCGTAGCTAGACCCTTTACCGAACCGCTACGCCGGGAATAGGTCTGGGGACACGGCCATACCAAATTTGTTCTGCCGCACATGTATTGCGGCGGTCAATTACCGTTAGCAAATTACCGGAAATAGTCACAAATAGAAATTCCTGTGCGTGTCAGCAACCCTTTCCAACGCTAGGTTTAGCAATCATGGCTTATTTGCGGTAGAAATTCAGGTATAAAGGAGGTGGGGCACTCACCACTTCCACATTCCTCCAGAACAAATTTGGTACGAACGCCAGACTATCACTCGCCTTTTTGCCTTCTCTTCCCTTCCATTTTAAACATACATCGCCTGATTTCATCCGCTTTTCAGTTACAATTAACTATGGCATTGAAAACCCTTTTCCAAACGTAATTTCAAAACTTCGCCGTTTTAGGGGGGATACGGAGTGCCGCTTGTTTATTGTCAAGAGCCATTGGTAGTCAGAATGCCGTAATCTTAATGCTAAGGAAATTACTACTACTCCAGTGAAGCTGAGGTAAGTACGTAATTCCATATTTGTTAGCTATTATATGCAAAAATAACTCTGGCCTTTCTTTTTTTGTAGCTAAGAGCTTGTTGTCAAAGGTGACTGGTAAATTCAAATAGTCAGAATGGCTTCAATTTGATACTACGAATGTTACTACTGCTCAAGAAAATGAGGTAAGAAAGTAATTTTGTATTTGTGTGCTAACATTGATTGTCTTTTGTTTTTGTAGCTGAGAGCTTGTTGTCAAGAATGTGAGGTAATTCACATAGTCAAAGTAGCTTCAATTTGATACTACAGAAGTTATCAATACTCAGGAAATTGAGGTAAGTAGTAATTCCATATTTGTTGGCTAAAATGAAATAATAACACTGGTTTATAATTTATTTTATCGTAGCTGAGAGCTTGTCCAAGAGTTACTGGTATCAGAATGGCAGATGTTTGATACTACAGAAGTTACCATTAATAAGGTAAGAGAGTGATTTTGTATTTGTTTGCTGATATTATAGTGTTTGCATGAACTAAGCTAAAACATAGTAACAACACTGTAGTTTTATGTTACCTAACTATCAGGCTCGCTCGATATTGTGCTCAAGCAAACCACTAGTATGTATATGTATTTATGTATGGATGGATGGTACATATGCCCTTTAAAGGCGCGCGCGGGGAACTTTTTTCTCCAAAAAAACACGTCTTTTTAGGCTTGACTCCAGTTTATTCTGAACTACAGCATTAAGAGAAATTTGGGCTCCAAAATTGTGGGATAATTCCTGCATAACGGTTTTTTTTCTCCAAATCCCAAAAGGTTACTGCGACTGGTTACTATGCCATTGAAAACCCTTTACCAGACTTTATTTTAAAACTTCGTCATTTTTGGGGGCTGCTAAAAATGCCGCTTGTTGGTTGTCAAGTGCCATTGGTAGCCATGATGGCTAAATGATAATACTAAGGAAGCCACCATTACTTGGAAGAAGCTGAGGTAAGTATGTGGTTCCATACTTGTTAGCTATAATTACAAAAATAACTCTGGCTATTATTTTTTAGTTAGAGCTGCGAGCTTGTTCACCGGTTACTGGTAACTGAGGTAGTCAGAATGGCTGAAATTGCATACTACAGAAGGTACCATTGTCAGAATACCTTATAACAATGCTGAGGAAGCCACCACTATTAGAGGGAAGCTGAGGTAAGTACTTAATTCCAGTTAAAATTACAAAAATAACCCTGGTCTTTCTGTTTTGTAGCGGAGAGCATGTTGTCAAGAGAGACTGGTAATTCATATAGTCAGAAAGGCTTCAATTAGATACTACAGATGTTACTACTACTCAAGAAAATGATGTAAGAAAGTAAATTTATATTTGTTTGCTAAAATTAATGGTCTTTTGTTTTGTAGCTAAGATCTTGTTGTCAAAAATTACTTGTAATTCAGATGGTCAAAATAGCTTAAATTTGTAACTGAAGTTACCAATACTCAGGAAATTGAGGTAAGTAGTAATTCCATATTTGTTGGCTAAAATTACAAAAATAATACTGGCCTATTTATTTTGTGGCTGAGAGCTTGTTCAAGAGTTACTAGTAATTGAGGTAGTCAGAATTGCTCAATTTTGATACTTACAGAAGCTACCATTACTCAGGTGAAAGTGTAATTTAATATTTTTGTTTGCTAAAATTAATGGTGAACTGTTATTATAGTGTTTTGCATGAATTAAGCTAAAGTATTAATTATGTAGTAAGAATACTGTAGTTTTAACTAGGCAGGCTTGCTCGTCATTTGTGCTCAAGCACACCACTAGTTTATATATATGTTTGGACGTACGTATGTCATTTTGTACTTTGACCCTCTCGTATTTTCGAGTTAGCTCAGCGTTTGACCCCGTCCCAAACGACACTAAACGGTATCCTCCTGTTTAACGATCATTACCCGTATCATACTATAAATTGAATTGTTTACCGCTTTGAATTTTTTTTGCGGGTGCAGTTTAAACTAAAAAACTTACTAGAGTTCCATTTCTATTCAAGTTTGTGGCGGCCGTGAGTCAATACGCTCTTTGTCATAGTTATAGCCGTACCAACAGTATTTACTTGAAAACTCATTGTCCACTAGAACCACGAAGGTAAGTCTTGTGTAGGTATGTCCAGTTGTGTGCAAGTATTGTGCGTTTTAGCTACCACTTAGCTCAAGCATATCACAAAGATAACGTTTAAATAATGTGTATTTTTTTTTCAATTCAAACAGTTGCGGGGAGGGGTTATTATGGCATTGAAATGCCTTTACGTATCTATAAACGTAATTTTAAAACTCGACCATATTTTTAGTAGCTTTGAGTGTTAGAAGTTGAAATCAATCATATAACAATTGTGTAGTTTTAGGCTCGCTCGCCATTTATGCTCAAGCACATCACTAGTTATATAGATAGAATTTGAAGGGAATGACCATAAAGTCATTATTTAGTTAGAGTAATAATATTACACTTTATAGGTATTGTGAAGTAAGAAAAGAGAACAAAACTTGAATATACATTGAATGATACTACACAAACTAATGGCTACACAAAAAGAAAAAATTCACATTCTGTAAAGTGTGATAAGCTTCTTAATCCAGGTAGGTAAATTAGTCAGTTTTATAAGGACTTCTGAAATAAAGGAATAATCATACATATGTTATTACTTTGATACAGGAGAATATTATTTCAAGTATTTTAGCCTAATATTTACTAGAGTAACGCAGGTATGATCGTAAATACAGCCAATTGGATCGGTGATATTCTGATGTATCCCATAATAATTAATTTATTATGTTCTGCTTGGACTAATCAAGTTTCATACTGAACAATTATATAACCTGGAGGGATATAATTACCAACAGACATAACTATGAACACAGATGATATAGAAAACCACATCCAGTTTACTTTAATGCATTTCCTAGGTGACAGCTAGTATATTTGACTTTTTTCAGTACATAATCAACACAGGGTTCATATATTAATTAATAACCCGTCAACACTTACAATACAGTAACTGTGGGCAAAGATAACAAAATGTTGCAAAATTTTCCACAAAACTTACTCATGCTTCAATTTAAAGTCTATTCAGTGATTCGACTTACACTATTGTGAGAGGAGAGTATCAGTAGAGTTGCTGCTAACGATTTAGCACTAATTATTGACATGTTTCTTCTTGAATCTTTGTCTCACTTCTAACTTCATTCTAGTCAATAACTTGAAACGCTCATTCTTTATGATATGCATTAAGAATATGAAGAGCCCCTAAGTGAGAATTAAATAAAAATGACAACGAATTAAAGATTATATATATATAATGTTGTTTACTAAATTGGTAACCTGTAGTGAGTTGACAATGGTGAACATCCAGGCAAATATGGATGTGTTCTGTACTACTGCAAACAAACCCAAGACCCAGGTCAGGCCCAACAGAGGAAGTAGTACTAAAGTACTCTTCACCATCATTCTATAAGAAAAACACAACATCACCAGTATAATATACAAAATGGAAGAGGGAGTATTTGTGTCTCTACCTTGCTAAAGCAAATTATGGTGTGTAATAATTGCTAGTGATTGTAAATGTATTTGTTATCAATATAGCTACATGTATATAGCCCATTTATTTGATAAAAATTAATCATAATTGTCCTCCCAATACCATGAAAAAAATATGGTGAAATATACTGTAAGAAAATGAAAAAGCATATAATATATACACAATACTTCTTACACGAATCAAGTGTGATATGGTGAAATATTGCACAAGCAGGCTAATAAATTTTCACGAGCCAAAAGTGAATGAAAATATAGTGAGAGTGACATATCTTGCTATATCACTCTAACTAATTTAATAAGTATATATTCTCTACTAACTTCATTGCAGTAGTTTGTACTCATGATGTAAAGTTAAAATGAAAAGTATTAATAATAGTATAACCAGAGTTGGATGATTTCTAGGAAGAAAATATAATAGTAGATCATAACTTCTTATTGGTGGCTATAGAGATTATTCGTGGTGGGCAAATAATTTCACTCAGTTTCGCCTTGTGCTATTAATATAGAATACCACAGTTTTGCTTGCTATTATATCTCCATTTATGTATTTTATGCTAGATATCTTTACATCAGTATTTGAGGTATTTGAATCGTGAGATATGTATCTCACAGATATCACCTACCCAGGTCAATGCAGCTATTAAAATATTATCTGGGTATATGGAAAGCCCAAAAGAACTAAAACTCAGTGTGTTACCAATTCTATGTGCAAACTACTGAAGTGAAGATTTCTAGCATACAATAATACACATTTTACACTCACTAAAGGTGGGTGATACAGCACCATATTTCACTCTCAGGCTTTATTTTCACTTGCCTCTGGTTATTGAAAATATATTTGCATGCTAGTGAAATACCTCGCCCTATCACACTTGACTCATGCTATAAGTATATATATATATACTGTAGTAAAATATGTCTAGTTTTTGAATAGCCTGTGATTAATACTAAAAAATGTGTGTGCCTAATTTTTTATATTCGAGGCATATCATTGATTTTTACAGCTCTTCTATCCTGATATCATAGAAAACTGAAGACGTGGGCAGGAGAGGCATGAAGCCCCCCAAAGTTTTGGAAATAGGGGCATAGCCCTCAAAATTTCACGTAATTATATTACAATACATTACATCTTGTAATAACTGGATGCAGTGAGATAGCCATTTCCATAAATAATATTTTAAGCATCTTGCAGTAGTTGTGGTTCAGAGATAAAATGAACCATATTTGCTTATACAGGTCAAAGTGACCCTATGTAGTTCTGCAGTTTATTCTGCAAGAAAATTTTAACATAGGAGCTGACTTCTACATACTTTTAGCCTCCTTAAAATTGAAGAGCATTTAGCCACCTTGCTGGTTACTGTATTCTCTCACTTTAACAATCCTTTTCTTGTTCTCATCGATTCTAAAACTTCACCATGTCTGGTCTTAGCAATAGAAATTAATGTCCAGATGAAGATGACTGTATTAACCTGCAAACATAAACTAGGAACGCCATTAAATCTGGCTTTTCCAACCCCTTTATTAGTTGTCTGGGATTTATCTTTATCAACATACAATGAATACCTGTACAATGATAGTATATGCCTAGAATTTTTTGAATATTGGCCAAAACTCCAAAGCAATTATAGCTAAGTAGTAATAAAGTGAAGGTCAAAATACCTGCTTAGTTGTATATTAAAATGAGCTGTAGAATAAATTAGTTTAGCTGTAAGTCAATACATTATACATCAAAAAATAATGTTAAAGTGTCAAAACTGACAAAAGAAATAAATAATATTGCTAGATTATAATAATTTGACAAGGTTCACTACGTTCAAGCTTATTGGAAATGTAATACTTCTCTGAACTTGTCCATGCATCATGTTAAGTGATTAATGCAAAGTATGGAAGCTGCTACCTGTTCAGACCTAGACATATGTATTTGGGGGAAGGCTAATCCTCTGTATACAGACCAGTCGGTACTGCTCCCTATGAAATGGCAGAATAAGTTGACTGCACAACCAAATTGTTATAAACTTGGGTTACCTTGCAAGTAGTCTTTTGTGCTAATTTGGAAAAAAATATTTTAGGAAGACTCATCAATACCTTGAGTCTGTGGTAACCATGAATATTACAGTATTTGTGGAGATATAAACCATTTTCTATCTATTTTGGCTACTGAATCTATAACAAAAATCTGGCTGTCTTTAAAACTCTACACCTAAAGTACTTGACTCTGATAAGCATGTCATACAATAAAATTGTCAATGCTATTTGTTTGAAATATACTTTTAAAATGCTAACTTCTACTATTAGCTGTATATTACATTCATAAGTAATGTAAATTAGATCCATACTTACACAAACTATGAGCATGACAGGTACTAAAAAAGTCCATATTGCAGGTTTATGAGGCTTGGCATTGATCCAGCAGCTATAAAACATAATTATAAATATAACATTATTTCACTGTGTGTAACTGGAATATACCTCCAAATTATAACCTCACCACAATACTTTTTAATGTGGCATTAAGTTAACACTCTTAATATATATTTGAATTGAATACTTCAACTCTTGTAACATTTTGTTAGAACAAAAACTCTAGTACATACAAATGAGAACTTTTTTACATTGCTCCATTGTTAGCAGTGTAATCTTCGTGAAGAAAACTGGCTGACAGTCCCACAATAACAGCTGGAACTCCTGGAAAAATAATTACTTAGTGAATGTAAGGAATAATGTATAGGTTACATCATGAGGTGGAGGTTACTACAATATTTACATGACTGTGAGCTGAATACCCAAGGAAGTGTAAGTCTTGTACAAATCGAATGATGCAACCAACTTGTACTATTATCTAGGCTATAGGAAATGCATACAAGTTAGTCCTTGGTTAAAGGGTTCACTTATTCACCACCTAGTAGGTTAGATGGAATATATTTATGTAATAAATAATTATACAAGCTGGTACCTGATGTACTAACCCTTGTAAATTAGGTATACAGTAGCATAAAGTATTTTTCTCTGTTGTTCAGTTTTAGATACATCAGCACACTCTTTTTCTCACTTACTTTACTGGAACCATGGACATACACTTGATTATTGTCATTGCATCTGACTAATCTTCACCTGGCTAAGTTAATTACAAAGCAAAAGAGTGGATATTGCTGGGGAACATTATGTCCGGATAGTACACCAAGGGTAACTCCAAAATACTTACAAGAAATGCATTTTATTCCCTTTGTACCACTTTCAAAGTGGTGATTGAGCGATCATATCCAGTGTTGTTCTTAAGTCAAGACTTCATACTCAAATGAAAAATAAACCATGTGTCAGTTTTCTTGTGCATAGAGTAACCGTTCCCAAACAATGCTTCAAATAAGTAATAGTGAAAAAAATTCTTTCATAGCTAAAGGAACCATGATATGTCACTTTAAACCATGATTATTTGTGCATCACACTATGTTGTCAGAAAAAAAAAATCTGTGGGTGTGCTTGAGCACAAATGGCAAACGAGCCTTAAACTACATTATTGTTAAACGATTGATTTTAACTTCTAACACTCAAGCTACTTAAATGAAGTCGAGTTTTCAAATTACGTATATAGGGTAAAGGGGTTCAATGCCATTGTAACCGGTTTGAATTGAAAAAGAAGCAACAAAATCAAGTTTTTTCTTTGTGATATTCTTAGTAGTAGTTGTAACGCACCATACTTTCACACAACTGAACATACCTACACAAGACTTACCTTGGTGGTTAGTCTAGTGGACAATGCATTTTCAAGTAGATACCATTGGGTAGGGCTTATAACTGTGACAAATAGCGCATTAACTTACCACCTCTACTAACTCAAATAGAAATGGAGCTCCCATAAGTTTATGAGTTTTAACGGGTAGTGATCGCTAAACAGGAGGATTATGCTTAGTGAAGTTTGGGACGGAGTTGAAGCACGGAGCGAACACAAAAGTACGAGAGGGTCAAAGTACAAAATGACATAGTACGTCCACACATATATATACAAATATCTCCGGTTTTGGTAACTATGTAGCTATGTGGCTACTAAACTACTCAGGATGTGGTACTTTCAGAGATTTTGAGTCAGATATATTCATGAATTTTCGGCTATGGGTGAGCCTTCTAGTGAATCTGGCTTGCACAACTGAAAAGATTTGAAGTGAGGCTAACTATATATATAGTCAGCTAAAGTGAATGACAAAGATTGTGAATTGGGTTTGGCCATTGAATGAGGTGGCAAAAGAATGAATGAAGTGACAATTTTGAGATGTATTGACAAGTGATTGAGTAGCTAATACATTTTTTCCGAGTGGCCGACGAGGCTGAGGAGGACACTCGGAAACCCCAGTACAGCATTAAGCTAGCTTTACTTTGAACTTATGCTCCGAAGTGTGAGAAAATTCCTGCGACAACTCTTGGTTTTCAAGACACAAAAAGTTGCTACGACCGGTTACCATGGTATTGAAGACCCTTTTCCAGACGTAATTTCAAAACTTCGCCGTTTTAGGGGGGATACAAAGTGCCGATTGTTTGGTTGTCAAGAGCCATTGGTAGTCAGAATGCCGTAATATTAATGCTAAGGTAGCTACTACTACTCAAGGGAAGCTGAGGTACTACTAACTCCATAATTGCTAGCTAAGTATACAAAAATAACTCTGGCATTTCTTTTGTAGCTAAGAGTTTGTTGTCAACAGTGACTGGTATATTCAAATAGACAGAATGGCTTAAATTTGATACTACTGAAGTTACCACTGCTCAAGAAAATGAGGTAAGAAGTAATTTTGCATTTGTGTACTATAATTGATGGTCCTTTGTTATTGTAGTTGAGATCTTGTTGTCAAGAATTAACAGTAATTCAGATAGTCAAAGTAACTTAACTTTGATACTACAGAAATTACTAATACTCAGGAAATTGAGGCAAGTAGTAATTCCATATTGTTTTTTTTTAATTACAAATAATAACACTGGTTTATTTTTAAAATCGTAGCTGAGAGCTTGTTTAAGAGTTACTGGTAATTGAGGTTATCAAAATGGCTGATGTTTGATACTACAGAATTTACCATTAATCAGGTAAGTGAGTAATTAAGTATTTGCTTGCTGAAATAAAAGGTCATAACTGCTATTATAGTGTTTGCATGAACTAAGCTAAAACATAGTAACAATACTGTCATTATGTTAGCTAACTAGCATGCTCGCTCGCCATTTGTGCTCAAGCACACCACTAGTATATATATATATATATATATGCATGGATGGATGGTACGTATGCCCTTAAAACGTGCACGCAGGTCCCGTTTTTTCTCCTAAAAACACGGCTTTTTAGCTTATGATACTACAGCTTTAAGCAAGTTTTACTTGACTAAATCATATCTAGCTAAAATGGATAATGTACTTATTTTGTAAGTCATCAAATACAAATTAGAAGTCACTGCACTATATTGTACTTTGAATTGATAAGTGCATGTCAATTATTCCAGTTTGATATTTAGAACTACAGATTGTTATTTGGTAAAGATTGTGATATTTGTCAGAATTCTTTCGAATGAAAAGTAGCTAACTTTTTATTAAGCTAGACTCCATTTATTGAATGTTAATAAGTACAAAATAAAGATTTACAATGTTGGAAGAAGTATCTTAAAGTTATAGCTCATGTCAAATTTGTGCACTTTGGAATATCCATTTTATAATCACAATCATGTAGTCTGGGGTAAACTTGATCATTATGGGCTCCAAATTGTGATATAATTCCTTTGAAACGCTTGTTTTTCAAGTCCCAAAAAGTTACTGTGAACAGTTACTATGGCATTGAAACCCTTTACATAACATAATTTGAAAAACCTCGTTGTTTTTGGGGTCTGCTAAATGTCGCTCGTTGGTTGTCAAGTGCCACTGGTAGCCAGAGTGGCTAAATATTAAAACCAATTAAGCCACCAGTACTTGGGAGAAGCTGAGGTAAGTACGTCGTTCCATATTTGTTAGCTAAAATTACAAAAATAACTCTGGCTATGTGTTCTTTTTTGGAAGAGCTGAGAGCTTATTCACCAGTTGCTGGTGATTGAGGTAGTCAGAATGGCTTAAAATGGATACTACAGAAGTAATCACTATTCCTGAAATTGAGGTGAGAGTAATTCTGTATAATTATATTAATGGTCAACTACTATTTACTTTTTTGCATGAACGAAGCTAAAGTATATTATGTACCAATGTATGGGTGTAGAAAGCAATTTTAAAGTGGCCAATAAAGCTGTCACATTTGCCACGCCTACAATGTTGAGTGGGGTTTAAATTGTTTAAATGTACTTAATAAAAAAAGACATATTAGTAAATAAATGATGTAAAATTGATGAAAGCATGATAAAAACTAATAAATCATACCCATTCGCTGACTATACCTTGTCAAGGAATACTTTTTAAGTTTGACAGAATCTTACAGAGCATTCTCCAAAACAAGGGAGGCAGAACCAGGTGACATCAGTGGTAAATAGTTGTTTTATTTAACCTATCTAGGCAGGCTCGCTTGCCATTTTGTGCTCAAGCACAACACTAGTATATATATGTGTGTGTATGGATAGTATGTATGCCCCTTAAACGCGCACGCGGGTTCCCTTTTTTCTCCTAAAAACACGGCTTTTTAGGCTTGGCCTCAGTTTGTTCTGAAACAATAGCATTGAGCAAGCCTTACTTTAAACTTAAGCTCCAAAGTGTGAGAAAATTCCTGTGAAAACGCTTGTTTTTCAAGACACTAAAAGTTGCTGCGTCTGGTTACTATGACATTGAGACCCTTTTCCTGACTTAATTTCAAAACTTAGCCGTTTTAGGGGGGATACGAAGTGCCAATTGTTGGTTGTCAAGAGCCATTGGTAGTCAAAATGCCATAATATTAATGCTAAGGAAGCTACTATCACTCTAGGGAAGCCGAGGTAAGTACGTAATTCCATATTGGTTAGCTAAATATACAAAATTAACTCTGGCCTTTATTTTTTATAGCTAAGAGCTTGTTGTCAAGAGTGACTGTTAATTCAAATATTCAGAATGGCTTAAATTAGCGGAAGTTATTACTGCTCAAGAAAATGAGGTAAGAAAGTAATTTTGTATTTGTGTCTAATATTAATGTTGTTTTTTGTTTTTGTAGCTGAGAGCTGGTTGTCAAGAATTACTGGTAATCCAGATAGTCAAAATAACTTAAATTTGATAATACAGAAGTTATCAATATTCAGGAAATTGAGGTAAGTAGTACATAATTCCATATTTGTTGGCTTAAATTACAAATATTAACACTGATTTTTTTTTATCGTAGCTGAAAGCTTGTTCAAGAGTTAGCTACTGGTAATTGAGTTTATCAGAATGGCTGATGTTTGATACTACAGAAGTTACCATTAATCAGGTAACGGAGAGTAATTTGGTATTTGTTTGCTGAAATAAAAGGTCATAACTGCTATTATAGTGTTTGCATGAACTAAGCTAAAAATAGTAACAATACTGTAGTTTTATGTTACCTAACTAGACAGGCTTGCACGCCATTTGTACTCAAGCACATCACTAGTATAATGTGTGGATGCACGTATGTAATTTTGAACTTTGACCCTCCCATATTTTTTGTTAGCTCGTTGTTCAACCGCATCCCAACCTTTACTAAACAGAATTTTCTGGTTTGTCAATCATTACCCGTATCATCCTAGAAATTGAATTGTTTACTGCTTTGGATTCTGTTGCGGGCACAGTTTACACTCAAAACTATGGGGGCGGTAAGTTCATATGCAATTTGTCGTAGTTATAAGCCCTATGCAACAGTATTTTAGTTGAAAGTCCACTAGACTAACTATGAAGATAAGTCTTGTGTAGGTATGGCCAGTTGTATGAAAGTATTGTGTTTACAGCTACTACTTAGAATATCACAAAGAAAACATTTAAATAACGTGACTTGTATTTTTGTTTCTTTTTTTTTTCAATTCAAACAGTTGCGGGGAGTGGTTACTATGATATTGAATCCCCTTTAACGGTATATGCGTAATTTAAAATCTCGCCTTTTTTTGGAGCTTCTAAGCGACACTTGTTGGTTGTCAAGAGCCACTAGTAGTCGAATGGCTTCTAATGAAGCTACCACTACTGGAGGAAAGCTGAGGTAAGTACATAATTCAATATTTGTTAACTAAAGTGACAAAAATAACTGGCCTTTTCTTTTGTAGCTGAGAGCTTGTTCAAAAGTTACTGGTGGTAATAGAAGTAGTCAGAATGACTAAAACTTGATACTACAGTGTTATCACTACTCAGGAAACTAAGGTAAGAGAGGAGTTCTGTATTTATTTGCTATAATTAATGGTAAACTGTATAATATGTATATGTATATATAATTTATTATTTGTTTTGCTGGCTAGGCAAAAGGTCAAGCAATTACAACAATAATAAATAGCTAATTAAATTAATAAATTAAAACATCAATACTTATAATCACAACAATAATAATAAGTCAAACAAAATAAGTAAATAAATAATAAATAAATAAATAAATAATAAGGATTAGGTGGTGATTGTTCCCCCCGAGAGAGCTGAGAAAAAATAATCTTAGCCCCTTGTAGTATAATATATATAATATATATATATATGTATATAAATAGTACTTATTACCTACAGTCCCGCAGTGCTTATCAAAAAACTCATTTCATTGGTTAATCAAATCATGTGACCAATTATAGCGCCGCGCGTGACCAATTATGGCACCGCGCAAGGGCTAGGGCTAGGGCTAGGGGACCAATCAGAAGAATTCTTTGATAAGAACTGCGGGATGGCTCCTTATTACCTGAGTCAGAGTGTGATATGGCGAAATATTTCATGAGCAGGCTAAATTATTTTCACAAGCCAGAGGCGAGTGAAAATAAAGCCTGAGAGTGAAATGTCTTCCATTTCACTCTGACAAGTGTAATAAGTGGTTTAGTCCACACTAGATATCTTTACTACTGTAGTTAGTACTTGAGGAAGGGTACCTCACAGGCAGTGTTGTTTTGGTTTAGCAATTCCAGACATTCTTAGTTTTAGTTATTCATACTAAAAAAATATCTTGAATGCGTAGTTTTAGTTTTTTTCCCCAATTCTCCCTGAAGATTTAGTTAGTTTTTAGTTTTTCTTCAATACCATGTAGAAGATTTAGTTAGTTATACTATCAATTGTCTTAGTTTTAGTTAATTTATGTTGCCTCTCAAATTCTGTAATAATGAGACTCCTTAAAGAAAGTTGTTCATGTAGTTTTTCCAAAGAACTTCAAAAATGGCATATTTCTATGAAAACTTGGGTATTATTAATAAAGTATGGTATTTGTTATGTAGTTTAGAGAATAATTACTTGATGGGAATTTATATTAATGACATAATTCAAGGTGAATTGTTTACAATAAAATTGCTTAGTTTTAGATCCACTCTACTGGTAGTTTTAGTTATTATCGAATTTACTGTCTTCTAAAATAATTAGTTTTAGTTTTTTCATGTTCTCTACAGCTTAGTTTTAGTTATTCTTACCAAAAGTAAAATACCCCAAAACTAAGGGGTTTTGGTTTTAGTTTTAGTTAACTAAAACAACACTACTCACAGGTAAAGTTGGTTGTAGGGACTACCCACACCCCCCGCCTACATTATAGCAACTGCTCTAACCCTATTGAGCAGGGTACACCAGAGGAAGGTAGCTGTAAAAACCCGAGAAAATTTAGAAGGTGGCCAGGTTGCTATAACTACAAGTGCCAGCACAGCGTGAAATAACAGCATGAAATATTGTGAGTTATTTCATGGGTCATTTACCTAAAGATATCATTGTGAAGATATCTAGGGTGGAATATATATATATATATATGTATAGAATCTTTGTTTGTCACCATGAAATAAAGGCATCTTCAGGTAAAATACATCATATAACACTCTTGTAGTTTTATGCAGCCTAACAAGGCAGGCTCGCTCGCCATTTGTGCTCAAGCACACCGCTAGTTTAATATTGACTATAAAATAATTATATACAATAGATGATTGAAAGTAAAGGAAACTGAGTAGACATGTTTAATAGTCGAGAAAAAAATTATAATTAGAAACAGCTATAAGACTATTAACTAAGTAAACTGGCTTCAATTTTACTGGTTAAGTAGATTCAGTTTGGAAAATACCATGATTATATTTTAATTTTGGCGGTGTCAAACTACTTTGTACTCCTTTCAAAATAACATTTTCTGAAAACTCACCCCAGCATATTGGTAATAGTAGGTACCATTTCTCTGCTGACTTTCCAAACACCCTCACTATAAGTAGGTACAGCATGACTCCCTCTGCCAACATCCAGAAGAAGACACAAAGAAACAAATATTGTACCAGTGCTGCCACAAACACGCATAATTCCTGCACAAAAAAATTATGGGAATTGCCGCCTGTTTTATTAAACAATAGTGGACAGATTGAGTGTGTTAATTATATCTTTGATCAGTAACAGTTATTTATATAATGTATCTACTTATTTTATTTAAGTGAATTTCTTAGAGCATACAGTGATGCTCATTCACTTATTTAATATATTATATGAATAATAAAATAATGTTCAAGCTTTTCCAGACTTGTGATAATAGAAAACATCACTTTTAAAATGTTCAGGTATTAATTATAAGGTATCCCCAATGTAATACTTATAAGCAAAAAAAAAAAGTAAATATCTAGAAAATAAAAGAAAACGGGTTACAATTTGCAGTTTTGAAGGTTTGACTGAGACTTTCAAGTAAATGAAAAAAATTAACGAGATTTTAAGTGGTTTAACTTGCTTGTTAGTAATTCATCCATTCAATGTAGTTGTGGAATTACCTTTTTGAAAGTGGCATGATCTACTCCAATTACAAATATTATCATGGCTAGCAGCAAGGACAGAGTTAGATTTATATGAATATATAAAAGAGGACGTTTTTGAAGTTTTTCTCTAAAAATGTATAAAGGTATTAAAATATAAATGATAAATCAATCTACTGAAGTTAATAATTACCTGAATATAAGTAAAAGAATGAGAGTGAGAGACAAGCAGACTATTGAAAAAATACATCCAATGTATGTCACTAGTTCTAGAGCACTTTCTTCTATATTGTTGGAAGAAATTCCTCCCGTTGGACTTATCTATTAGACATGCACAAAAGTCAATTTTATAAATGATTTCAGGTTTAAGATCTTAAATAGGACTAGTAAAGTTTCTGAATAGTTCCTGAGCAAACAAGTATCTAGTGGAGAGAAATTAAAAAAACTTTAATGTGAATTTTTTTTGGTAAAGTTTAGTTGTATTTGTAGTTATGCAATAAACTAAACCTACATAATGTACTTTCCTACACTGCAGCCTAAAATTTATCACTTGTAGAATTTGTTTAATCTTTTATGGGTTAAAAGCCACCATGTATGATTTTTGCTATGACAGATGAAATATTGTGGTGGGGACTGAATGTGTTAATACAATATTTCCAGACTCAATCTACAAAAGGCATGATATAGCCTAAAAATTTCGTAATAATTCAAATGCTATTTAGATCTGACATGTATATTCATTGGTTGTATTGATATAAATTGTAAAGGAAGCATTAACGTACAATTAGCAACTTATTCATTACAAGTATTTCTAAATGGTGATATTTAAATATGAACCCTCACATTATATGTGATTATACCATTCATTTATTCTTATGAAAACTACTTTATATTTTGTGGAAAAAAATAAAAAACTTTACATTATCTAAGCAAGCAAAAAAATTTAATGATCTAAAACCTTAAATTGTTAAGAAGCTGAAACAACTGATATGCCATAATGAAAGCTGTAAATTCCAATGGAGTTCCATATTTGGTACTAGTCATTGTAATAATAAGCAGCTTACACTGTAAAAATGGAAGTGTGCATAGCACACTAAACACTCAGCACACCTTAGGTGTGCATAAAATAAAGTGTGTCTAGCACACTTTTTATGATACTGGGTGTGTTAAGAACTCCTTTATTTTGGTGTGTTAAATACCAAGTGTGTTTTGCACACCTCAACTGTCTTTGTTTTTTAACTCAGTAAGCATGTTAGGATAGACTATAGTTGGCTCTTTAGAAGAAAGCTTGACTTCACTTGAACGACTGCAAGGTTAGAAATATATTTGGCTTCTTCATATCCTAAAAAATTATATTAATCATTTATAGAACAAGTGTCAAGGTCACAAAATCTGAACAGTGTTATTAAGAACATTTGGAATATATTATATTATATAATAATATACATATATATACATATATATATACATATATATATATATATATATATATATATATATATACACTGCTTGCCAGGCCTTGTTTTACCGAAGTTTACTGTATAGTTTACCGTGCAGTAAACATTAATTCTGGAACAAACTACAAACCACATGTACAACTTGCTATGTTTTACTCCTGTTTTACCAATCCAGTGTAATTTTTGTTCCAGAATAAGAGTTTACTACATAGTTTCCTCTCAAGCACACTACAGATTTTCCAGCAGTACCCTGCACATACTGAGGTCTATTCCATTAGCTGCTGCATATTTTAATTATATTCACAGTTTACCCACATGAAATTTAGCAAAATCCTTGCTACATAAGAAGATGCTATTTTCCTTCCAAGTATCACTGGTCAGATAAAGAAAGAATAGAAGCCAGAAGGTCAATCAAGATCTTCAGAACATTCTTCTGAATTTTTGGGTCATATTGTGTATCATTATGTTAATAATACGTTGTTGAAAAAAATTAAAAAGAATATCGTAATGGTGTGCTCAAATCAGAAGTGTGCACAACACACCTAAAAGAGTTTAGTGTGTTGAGCACACCAGATTTGGTGTGCTATGCACTCCAAAAATGTGTGTGTATTGTGGATTCATCAGCACACTTTATTTGGTGTGCTATGCACACTTCCATTTTTACAGTGTATTTATATTGTTTTACAAATTGTATTGAATTAATGAGCCGATCAATATCCTGAAGTTTAACAATGTGTTATATATCTGCATGAAGTGTTCCGCCCCTGTGCCCCGCAAGCAATGATCTGGGCCCCCCCCCCACTTCCACAACCCCTACTTGGTGGGCAATAGTTTATTTTAGATGGTACTTACCAAAATAGCCAAGCTAGTGAGATGATTACTCATTACTTGCAGTTGTCCATTAGAGAGAATTGTAGTATTCAGACCTGAATTTTTCCAGCAGCTGCACCATAATTAATGTTTTTAGTTAAGTTGCTAAATAATTATCTGAAAACTTACAAATTTGAGTGCAAGAAATATGCCTGATAGGTGTAGTTGATGACATTTAAAGGACTCTGCAGAATGAAATATCAATATTAGCCATTTTGGTTGAGTTACCTCCATTTAAACAAAGGAAAACACAACAAAATACAATGCCATAAAGTGACAATACATGGATGTGAAATGGAAAAAACCTTTAAATTCAATTCATGATCCATTGAAATAACGATAATATACTAAACTTATGGGCATTGTATGAATGTATTTATATATAATATACATAAATACATTACATAGAGATATTACATCTATATAATAATACGCTTGTGTGTGAGTAATGATGGCGATGACGATGATTGACGATGACGGTGACCGATGGTGTGAACAATTCATGAGCTTTGTACAGTTTGGTAAAGCATCGTCACCTCATGGTAGATAAAGTGTTGTCACATTCAGTGGAAAGTGCTGCTGATCATAAGTTTAACATAAATTTTGCATAAGCAGAATAATTAAGATCTGATTAATGAAGTCAAGAACACAGCTTGACTAATCATGCAAACTGAGATTAATTGAAAAGGTAAGAATAGTCATTACTTTTTTTATGTTAAGCCTACGCAAGCTATTAAGCTCCTTTATTTTCTTTACCTTTGTTGTGAACTGGAATTGGACTGGCTCGTCAGAAAAGTCTAGGAATTTGTCCATTGAATTCTCTACCATAACAGACACTAAAGCACTAGCTGCTTTCGGTGGAACACTGGGATGAAGAAATATAAGATTAGCATCAATTAATAGGTATTGTAAGAGTAAAAAAAATCTATATAAATTTTGAAAAATTAAACTGTAATTTAATTAATATTGCAATAGCAGTAAAATGTGAAGGATTAATTTAAACTATCTAAAGAGAGGTTAGCGACGTTGAATTTATAGATCAAACATTACAAACAATACAAACTCTAGACAAAGCACTTGCAAACTATAGTAGTGTAAGGGAAATAAATATACATTGGCTAGAGATTCCATATTTCCAGTACTATTAAATAATGTGTACACAACTTCACATTAATTAAAGCAACAATGAACAATGCATTTACTTTGATCATAAAATTACTCAATATCACATTTACCAATGCTTACACGCATTCAACATTTCCTGATTCATTAATGGATCGTGTGATATACTCCGCAAAATTGTCTATGATACTCACCCCCACAGTCACATAACAACCTAACAGAACACAAAGAAATGTTCTTTAATGTCAGTTACATTCTGCTCAGGGATGGATAATTGATTCTATGGTTGTATAAATTTGAGTTCTGAAGTTATTTGGATAGGACATAACTTTAAGTATGTTAGACCCTTAGTAATCTGAACCGTGCTAATTCAAATGCTGGATAGGCCTTATATATTTTGGACACAACATTCACAAGACATAAATATTGAAAATATCTGTGTGCACATAGCAAAAGTTGATTCTATGATTAATGCCTGCCAATTTTTACAAGTCTCAGATTATTTCAGCTTTATTAATTTACATGCTTGCCTTATAATCTGTAACTGCAGTGCTGGAGTATAATTACATGATAATATGATAGACACTATGAAATCTGCATAATTGAAGATACGTATTAGTAGTACCTCATTAGAAACACACTGTGTTAACTTGGTTAATGCACTCTTTTGCCTGTTCTTACTTGATAATCTCTTGTCCAATAGTCAAGGCATTAGAGAATACTATGGAATGCTTTATTTTGGTACAACAGAGCATTTCCAAAGGAGCATACTATGAAAAGGTGTCAAGGTTAAACAGAATCATTTGGTTAGTGATTCTTACTCTCATCATCCATGGAAATTTAATAGCTTACCCCTTGAAAATCCATTGTTCAATAGTCAAGTCATGAATAGAATAAAACATAAGAATTGTGCTGTCATATCCATCCAAATGCATAAAAATGTTGTTAAACAATAGCACAAATGAATTATTTTAATTAACTAACAAATAAACATTATTAGCGGTTATCATTCAAATTTAAATTTGAATCAGACCAGCTCACTCGCCATTTGTGGTGAAGCACATCACTAGTCAATGTATATAATGCTATCAAACTTACTGTCCTAAGTATACTTTTGATCACTCCTCAACGTGCATGCACGAGAAGGTTACAGTACTCAGTTTGTCTGTCAGTTAGTCAGTGTCAGTCAGTCATTCTACCACACAACATATATCTTGTAGATGGCAGCCTCCCGAAAATTAAAACTGGCATCAAAATGTAGCACTTGACAATTTAAGTCCCTTTAATCTGCCAGAATCATTTTGTCTCGTCTTTGTTTTTAAAAAAGTTAGTTTATTTTGCTGTACAATCGGAAACTTTGTTGGTAATGCCCCTTTTGTCATGCCATATGTATATACGTATGTATGTATGTAAATATGTATATATGTATATATGTATGTATGTATGTATGTATGTATGTATATATAATATATACTGTCATTATGGCTCACTATCGTCATCAATATTTTCATCACATGGGCTGGTGAATGGAATACTGATGTTAACCACGTCCAATAAAGTGGAATATTCAGTTTGATCGACAGTAGGAAAATGAAAGTGGGTACCATCTGGTCTTCTTTGAAACCTCATGATGTTAAATTCTGCAAAATATTAACATTCTAATAATGACTTAAATATGCTGTACTTACACTAAAAAGTTAACTTGATATATATTTTAATAACATGTTGTGTAGTTGGCTTAGTAATTGTAGCTGTCATATGATAAAGGTGACACTACCCTTCATAAAAGTAATATCACACTCCAAAATTGCTTATAGATAAATACACTTTGTACCAAAAAATGGTGCTTAAATTGATATCACAGCAGATTTTGTCTCAAAAAACAAAAACAAACAGAATAATTATCAATAATGTATAAGGTGAACTGTCATGGTTCTTTTAACTACAAAGGAAACTAAAACTGAAAATTGAAGTACAAATTTCTTGTATAAACTTCAATATCTGTTCTATCACCATTGTTATTAGTGTGTTCAGCAAGCGGTCCTGGGTTCAACTCGTGGTCACAGCCAAAAACTTTTAAATTCTGCATTGTTATAAAAATAGCTTTTGAAAGAGAAAGAATACATCTAATGAGTAAAAGAATGCAGAGAAAGAAATTGTGAAGCAAATGTACCTAGGTTCAATTACCAGTGACAGCCAAACATTTCTTAATTCTGTATTGTTTTAAAAAGAGAGAACAGATCTATCTATTTTTATTGTTAAAAGGCTGCATAGACAGAATGTACTACAGCCACACTTCCTAGTTGGTATGGTTGAGTGATCCTCGCTGCAATAGCTGGTAATGCTGTACATAATTTTATCATAAACTCGCTAGAAATCATCACTCTATCACCACTGATTTTGTCTGAAACCAGAGTATAATTTTCCATTTTAACCAACTTTAGACAGAGATTGAGTGACCATTCACAAGTCGCTATACAAGTAGAAAGAATATATTTCTCTGAAAGGATGAAGACTTATCACTTTATATACCATAATATCATTTATGCACCTCACTCTATATAATAATTATGCTGATAAAATTTCTCTGTGTTATGCAAGTTCATGATACAAAGTCTTATATTATCTGCAGGTAATTTAAAGAGTAATATCACTTCTATTATATGACAGCTACTAAACAACTATGGATTATGAATATGTATTTATAGCTATATGTCACAAAAAATCTGGCACAAATCAGGCTCCATCAAAATAATGTATTCCACTTACATGAACACAAGCATTAGCATCCAGATATTAAGTTATGGAAGTTTAATAGTCATAGCCTCAATTATTGCCGAGCTGTGTGACCTAACCGTTTCAATCCACATGCTTCTTTAATACAATTTTTTTAAGTAAGTGAAATATTTCTGAGCATACAAGCACTACATTGTGCCTGATTTTTCTATGCATGTTCACATATATACATATACTATACAGAAAACTATTTGATATGCTCACCCATGTTGTTCCCACTGTAAGAAAAATTAGAAATTGGGTTTGAAGTATTAGTCACTGCTTCGGTGAGCATTACTAGAGTGTCATCTACCACTGACCACATTTCCATGGCAATAGAAGCATTCTAAAAATTATAAAGCTTGTGGACTTACAAAAACAAGAAGAAAGCAAAGTTTAAAATGTCTGACATTAAATGCAAATAAAATGAAGCACCAAAGGTGCGAACCCTTCAGGCTATTAAACACTGCCTAGCTATTACAATATAATCTCCTTCAAAAATAACAAGAAATCTGTTAGCTATTTTAATGAGGCATCAAAATAGTGTGACCAATGAAAATGGTGCATGGAAACACTGTCCTCTTAAGAGAAGAAGCTAAACTAGCAAGAAACACTCACCGATATAGACATTTTCAACGCGAAACTTCACTTCTTTCAACTCCATTAACTCCCCAGAGCATAAAGCAAACTACACCATGGGCTGCAAGAAATATTTGCTCATGTGATTATGACATGATACTTGGGGGTGCTGCCCATAAAAGCTGGTACGTATGCGGAGCAGCTGAAAGCTTTGCGTTTCTCAACGATTAGCCCGAAATTAAAAAAGTAGCACAATAAAAGGTCTTAAATCTTCCTACTGAGTAAGTTCATACCTAAATCAACCGCTAATTGTCAGTAATCAAAAAATCAGAGCGTGACAGACGAACAGAAAAACTGACAGGATGACTACTATAACCCTATCACGCATGCGCGCTGAGGGTTAAATATACATTAGAAAAGCTGAAACAATATCGACAGTGTGTGTTGCCACTCTAAAACTACAATTTAATAGGCACCTACATTCTGTAAAAATTTCTAAAGATAGCTAGAAGGACAGATGGACAGATGAGACAAGGAAAGAGCTAAGTGTTAAGGGCTTCAAATTTCCTACTAGTAATTGTTTATCATTAAAGTCAAGTTTTATAGTAGACTTTGAAGCTCTTTCAATTTAAAGCTTTCATATTTATAATAAAAACGTGTCAGTGAATTGAATAATCAACATAACATTAGACATGATTGCAAAGTTGTATACACATTAAATAGCTATACCCACTCTGAGTTTGCACGACATAATAAGCTTACCACAGTGTTATTCTACCTAGAAGAATAGTTTCCACTGAACACTACATCTAGAGTCATTAGAGAGTACTATGGGAAAAAATGCCAAAAGTACATAATCATAAGAATTTAACTAATATAATTAAGTAATTCTACTCGTAGATACCAAGAAGTTATTGGGGAGACAGCTAGCAAGTGTGTTTTTAGGGTATTCTGCCTGACTGATATTTAATGGCTAACATAATCCGAATTAAAGCACAACACATTGCATAGTAACTAGTGGTGTGCTTGAGCACAAATGGCGAGCGAGCCTAAAGACTATACTATTTTTATTGAATTCTAACACTGAAGCTACTGAAAATAAGGTCCAGTTTTTAAATTTAGCATACAGGGTAAAGGGATTTCAGTGCCATAGTAACAACTCTCTGCAACTGCTTGAATTGAAGGAAAAAACAACAACAACAAAACAATACGCGTTATTTAAAAGTTTTCTTTGTGATATTCTTTAGTGGTTGTAACACACAATGCTTTGACACAGCTGGACATGCACCTACACAGACTTACCTTGGCAGTAGTCTAGTGGACAATGTATTTTCCGGTAAATACTGTGCGCACGGCTTATAACTATGACAAAGAGCGCATTGACTTACCACCGCCACTAACTCGAATAGAAATGGAAGTCCCTTAAGTTGTCAAGTATTAACTGCACCCGCAAAAGAATTCAAAACGGTAAACAATTCAATTTCTAGGGTGATACGGGTACTGATCGATAAACCAGAGGATTCTGTTTAGTGCAATTTGGGACGGGGTCGAACAAATAACTAACACAAAAACGCGAGGGTCAAAGTACAAAATGACATACATACGTCCAAACATATATACAAATAAATAAACATCCCCGATTTTTTCATTTTTACCCCTGTAAGTGTCTCGCTCGCTACGCTCGCTCGCCAATCAACACTTTTGGATATGCCAAGTATTCTGGATCTTCTCTGTATGCATAGTTGCCAACTCTCCCGACAGACTCGAATTTATCACTCAGCCACTGTCCTGTAACGGAATTGTACTCTTTCTATTGTTTGTCCCGGAAATGATAAACTTTTATCTGTTTACTATGCATGATCTGCCAAACTACCGAATGCTTCCACCATACTAAAAATTTGTAGTATTTAGTTGATTCTAGAATTTCTTTTTTTCATGAATATATAGATTCATTCTGAAGAAAATTGCCCGCACAGACTTCGATGACCACTACCTATTGTAAACTCACATTAAATATTATCATGCTATGATTACTTCTTTATAATTGCCATGATTTTGGGTGTGGTCTGGGGTGGGGCTTTTGGCCACGATGCTCTAGGTTTGTCAATCCTAGAATCCTGCCCAGGGTTTATAGAATATTCCCAGGGTTAATTGTAATATATTTGATATACAAACTTATCTAGTATTTAGTTAAGTTAATTATAAATAATTATCAGTTTTGAGCCTTCCTCAGTCATTAATGATTCTTTAGATTCAGTAACTTCTCGTAATAGATAATCATAAATAAGAGTTTCTACTTCACAAAGCTATCCTCTGTGATCGATAAAAGTGTAAAACCATAATGCACTGCTTCAAATTAAACTTATTTTAATAGGTGCGTGTTGTGTGGTTTGTTTCGTTTGTTCATTCTTGAAGATGGTAATTATTAATTAGCACACTTCTAACCACACACATCGTGCTTAGTATGATAGACAAGGGTACCATAGACAAATATGTTTAGAACAACTGCATTCTAATTCATGCTCTTCATTGATAAATTAATGTCCCAATCATTTACATATTGTATTAAATTCCATTATGACCTAAATATATTTGGGACCCTTCCCTTCATTGGTGTTGGATCTGCCCCAGACATGTATGTGCACATATTATATACATCAATACTTGCTCACCACAGATACTTTGTGACTTAATAACGCTCTTCTGTGCCGCACAGAGTGAAACACACGCTGAAGGCCTAAGGCCACATCTGCAACCTCTAAATCTGCAACATAGTTCAGAATTCCAGAAGAAACCAAGTTTTCTTCACTTTCAAGATGTGGTCGAGGTCCATTGATAATGAACCAAGTCTGAAATAAAAATAAACTTGTGTATCACTTTTGATAAAAGAAGCTATGATTATCACGTAAAATTCAATAAAAATATGTTCTATTCAGATGTGCACTAAAATCTGAAATGTTGGCATTATTTACAAATCCACAATTTCTACATACTTAATGTGATGTCTAAAAATGGATGGTTATTGGTAAAACTGAAAATTAAAAGTAACAATTATATACTATCGGGAACAAATGGACAGAACATAATGGCATATAATCTACTCCAGTTGTGGCAGTGCCGTAGTAAACAGCTATTTCAGTACTACAGAACTCATCTTGTATGTAACTTGAAACAATTGGGATGTCCCACATTTAACTATAGGCATTAGGTTCCTAGGCCTCATAAGCAAGTTAAACTGATATGCCCTTATAAATACGTGCACATGCTGCTAGTCTCAGCTACCAATAGCTGTGTCATATTTTAAATTTCAGAACCACTTGTAGCAATTCATTGAATAACTATTAATGCAATACGATAATTGCTATAAATAGTGTAGTGTAGCAGTTCTGGTCTTTCACTTTGATAATGGCAAGACTGAAGACTAATTACATGAATGACTGATATATATTATGAATGTGTGTGTGTGTGTGTGAATCTACTAATGGATAGTTCGGAATGTTGTGTTGTGTGTTATAGCTATGATAGAATGATGAGTGGATGAGTGCATTGTGTGTTCATCAGCTTGTCATCTCTGAGTCTGCCACAGTAGTACTTAATATAAATGAATGCTATGGTATTGAAGATTATAAGCTTGCCAAAAGTTATACAAAGACGAGTAAGTGTAATATTATGAGAAAAATAGCTCCGTAATTTCCTATGTAATGATCAATGATATTCATATCTCGCTCAGTTGAAGCTGGTCCAAGAATCTGTGACATATTAAAGGGATAGAATGAAGTACAAGTATACAGATCTATAGAAAATCAAGCAGTAAGCTAGGGTCATTCCATTCAAATACTCCATTTCATGTCGTGCTCCGTTGAAGCCCTTCTTTCTGCCTTTCATAAATTTTGTATATTTGAAGATAAAGTGAAGCACAAATAGACAAATCTGTAGAGAGCAATCCAAGAAAATGCCATCAATGCTCAAGAACACTTTATAGTATTTTGATCTGTTACACAATCTAAGCTGCATGAGGTGATGCAATTTTTGTCATGATGAGCTCCTACTAAGCGCATATTTTAACAGTAGTATATAATTATATCCCCCAAAAAAAGTGCCGCAACTGGTCACGAATGACTATTGTGCATGTCATAATATAGAATTAACCATAATGTAAGGAATATGAAATTAATTTCATTTGGCTAAGCTTCAAAATTTTGAAAGTAAATGTGGTTAATATGTGAGACTTGTGGATGTGAATTAATACATTTGTGATACTGTTTGTGTTGATCTTAAGCCGCATAGTATCCTATTCTAATTGATCAAAACATCATTACACAATAACCTTGATACTACAGCAAAGTACAGCCTATGTAGTCTCAATCGAACCTCACTATTATATATTTGGTAGTGGTGGATATCCATATGTAAAATAGTTAATCACTGCAGACTAAAATGGTGTTCTTTGATTGATTCATCACAATTATTATCTACTCACACAGGTCTCGATTTTCATACGGTTACAATACTGAGGTACACATGGTCCTTCTCTCCTGCAAAAGGCCCCACAGATACGGAAGTTTTCCCGGACTGAGCAGAAACTTGAATTGAAGTAAGGTAGAGTGTTACAGTCAAAAACCATATTAGTACAGTTGTTGGTTAAAACATTCAAACAATGTTCCAGCATTGGTCCAGTGAAGTTACTGCAAATTACACATGTAATTGAATATGATAGTTACATAGATATATAGCTACAACGTACCTGCGTATTTCACAGTTTAACTGTGATCTCGAAAGAACCGTCAAGAACAAACTGGTGGGTGCAACAACCGCCAAAAAATACCAACTCCAGCTCATTTCTATGGTAAACTACACTCTACTATAGGTGGGCGGTGGAACTTTACTCTGGCGTGGCTGGCAAGTGGCATAAGCAGTAATAGTAGGTTCCTTCTTCGCAGTTGCGCCTAGTCCTGCATAGCCTGACCCTTTCCCCGCTCCAGTTCAAAAGGGATGTAATTAGTCCGTTTACCCGAGTGCTCCCTGGTTAACACCTTATGTAAAAAGCTTCCAAAAAACTGCGTAGTTGAATGTAGTCTCGCGTAGCGAGACCCTTAGCGGTAGGTAAAGGGTTTGGCTAAGCGAGACTAAGTTTAATGCTGACAAAATATCTCACGCACTGTGAGATTAGAGGAACATAAGTTGTACAATTATATGCGTTATTGGCACACTAGTAGGTACATTATCAGCTTTTAAACAGTGAAGGTTGCTTATAACATATTATAATATCACAATTACATACTCAACTGTAATATGTAAATGGACATTTTCTGCCCTGCTTGTGAAAATGGGTTTATTACTGCAGTCCCAAAATTGCCTGTGTTTTTTGTTTTATGTTTTGTTGTTGTTGTTGTTTCTTTTGTATCTACCATTTTACTAGCCCATACAATTATTCGTCCTGTAGCTTCTTTTATTGTATAGGACTTCACTCGCTGCAATTTCTACACCCATTCTTCTAGAACAGGGAAGTCTTGGGACCGGAAAAGCTGATTGAGTGGCAGCAGTAACTTAAGCCATGAATAGAACTGCAACTTACCCCTGAGTGAGATCTCTAAATATTTTCTATAGAGTAGGTTGAGCTAAAATTGGTATAAAAGGTTTTGTTTCTGCTGCCACTGGAATGTCTACAGCTACATTATAATTACATATTAAAGATATACCGCCTGAATTCACCTAAAGAAAAGACTAGAGAGTGTTAAACATGTCACTTCTACTTATGAGTTTATGCTGTAATGGCTTTCAATAATTTTTCCTCTACAACAATGTTTTTACAGAGTAGCTATTTTAAGATCCAAACTTGAGAGGAGTCAAATTTAAATTTTTGAAATTTCAGGGGTGATTTCTCATTTACATAAAATTGATTATAATTTTGTGTTATATGTAACCATGAAGATGACATCAATTTTCAGGGGGGCAAAACCAGTTTTAGGAGTGGGAAATGCACCCTAACAATACACTCTTAACATCGCCCCCCCCCCCCCCCCCCCCCCTCCCACTCTTCAGCAAGCTATGCTGGCAATTCTTTTTAAAGGTTCCAAAATTTTCTTTTCTGTAAGAAAGAAATAATTTCGTCTAATGGACAATTATAAATTGAGCTGCTTACTATATATTACCCAGTTTGCTTGGTAGTTTCTTCATGAAGTTGTACTCTCATCATCATCTAAAGAGCTATTTACAGAAATTCCCTATAGCACAAGCTAAATAGCTAGTTGTCTCTCCTTTCTAAAGTCTCATTGTCAGTCTCTTTAGTCTCTTCTAATTTCTTCTAGTCTCTCATAGTCTCTTTAATCTCTTCTAGTCTCTTTGGTCTCTACTAATCTCTTTAGTCTCTTCTAGTCTCTTTAGTCTTTAGAGTCTTTGGTCTCTTCTAACTGCTTTAGTCTCCTCTAATGTGGTCTCTAGTAATCTCTTTAGTCTCTTCTAGTCTTGACCACAAGAGTTAGTATCATAGTGTATTGTTACTGCTCAGAGCATTGTTATTACTGCTCAGAGATGCTCATTCATGTTGTTTTCCTTTACCCTATGCTCTGTGTTCAGAATTAAGCCGGACATTTGTAATGCAATTTATTTTACAGGAGATGAAGCAAAACTTATAGAATTATGAAAAATATTCTATATCATTAGCTATTGTTTAAAAAAAAGTCTATTAACTGAATTGTTAAGAATTCTGGCAATGTGTTAGCATTTATTAAAGTATCACAAGTAAACTGAAATTGTCATTTTTAGTAAAAATATTTTGTATTACTATAGATAGTAAGACAATACCTTATATATCATGAATATTGTCTTAATGCCATCATGAATGGTGCTTTAATCATCTCATAAAGGCAGCAAACTTATATTTTGCTCTAACTGAGGCAACAAAGTGATTTTTCAAAGATCTTAAAGATGAGGAGGAGGAGTTAGAGGTAGGAGTTGAAACAGAAGTAAAATGTGCATCTTCAGTAGATGGCAATGATTCAACTTCAATATACTCTTCTTCTCTTGTGGGTATTTCATAGCCAGAACCCAATTCTGCTTCTTCATCGTCAGACACATCAGTGTCATTTGACTCCTCTTCATCATCAACTCTAAACACAAGTTTACAATGTGTGAATTTTCACTTACTCTCTGAAAGGTCGCTGTCAAGGCGAAGTTTGCGGTAGTTATATCCTCCATACTAAACTCAACAGTCTTCTCCAAAGGGCAGCCGACTGCTTACCATGGCATAGAGAACCACACCCCTAATTACAAAATATATTATACTCAAATGTTGGCTGTAGTGTGATAATATACATAATTTTGTAATTGCATTAAAATACTTACAGGGTCCACGAATCTGCTTTGATAGCATTGTACTGGCATCCCAAGATAACTTCTGGAGCACAATAACTGTATGAATCCACAGGAGGTGTCGCTTATCTGATGCTGTGAGTCCAGAGCCAAACCAAAATCTAAATTAAAAATAAGAACTGATGGCTTATCAATGGAATAAAAACAAACAACAAACTTAACTCCAATTTTGACGTCCATATGTTTTGTGGAGATCATTAGGTCTCGATGAGAAATTCCCAAAGAATGGCAATAGGACAGACCTTCACACAGTTGGCGGAAAATGAAGCGAGCTTCCTGTTTGGGAAGGTGAACCCTTATAAGTTCATGTACACCATTACACAGGGTGAAAAGAGTCCATTTACAACCATAACAAATCTGTAAATTGTCTTGGGAATTAGAGTTATCAAAAGTTTTTACCAGGTTATAGCTAAAGGTTAACAAACTAGTTATCCACACAATAATTATAATACTAATTATTTTATGATTTTATTGGTTGTCAATGGACATTTTTCAGGCAGTGTTAGTGTTCCATTCTCAGTCAATTCGCATGCAATGAAGCACTTCTCATCAGTATCTACAATCTGGTAGATACCCAGAATGTTGGGATGGGAAATTTTCTGTAGAACATCCATCTCCCTGGAAGAAACTTGTTCAACTCAATCTTAGTCACCTCAGTCTTTTTCACTATTTCGAAGGCAATCTGAATGTAAAATTTTGATTAATAAGAAAGATATTGTTTAGCCAACAAAACATATTATTGTCTCACCATTGTATTTTGAAAAGGGGACAAGGCAGCTTTAACTTTAGCAAAAGTACCGGTGTACCCTACAACCTGTGGACAGGTGATACACTCAAAACAAAAACGGAGATAAAGTTGTCTCCAATTCACAATCAAATTCTCACAATATCCCGTGTACATGGCGAGTAGTGAACAGTAGCTAGTAGATCACAGTGAGAAGTCGATTAACGTAAAATAGCTCAACAGTAACGCAACAAACGATCACACCCGTAAAGAAATCCAATTCCAACTAAGTGACAGCGTTATGTAGTGTCAGCTCATTTTATACTCGCTCTAGACACTAGACGCTAAGTTGTGAGCATGCCCAAAATGCTAGCTCGAGCGTTGAATTACGGCCAAGCAATAGCTACGCAAAATTCCAATTAAATCTTACTCTGCATGTTTTTAGCTTAGTGTCAGTCTCACAAGTGAACCATAATCAATCAAAGGTGGTGTGAAAGATTAAGTTTCCACACATTTCTGGAAGTGATCTAGTAATAACCTTGGTTATTTGGGTAATTCACAGGAATTGTGCTTAAATTATACCGACCAAAATCAAGCTATCAATATGAGAGAACTTTGTGTGGCAACATTGAAATAATTATTGTAAAGTGTTGTAGAGTGTCAGTGTAGGAAAGTTAATATTAACATTTAGTTTAGAAGCACTTGTTCATTCTATGCCTGGAAAATATTGCTGCGAACATCATTCTATCAGTACAATCTTTGTCATGTGAACTCTTTAAATTTCTGTGCTAATTTCTGCTCTTTATTCATGAATTTTTGACCCTAATCATATATTGGGCTACTCCTTGTCAATGACACTGGATTTCCCCCTTTTATTATTATTATTATTATTATTATTATTATTATTATTATTATTATTATTATTATTATTATTATTATTATTATTATTATAATTATTATTATCATCATCATCATCAATAATTTTTTTTTTATTTACTTGTTCAGTAGAAATATATTCATACATCTCAGCTGAACAGTAACATTGTCATAAATGAAAAATTAGAGGATTATATAAAACATTAACTTATTGAGAAGAGTATATAAAAATGATGTGAGACCAAAGAGACTAGAAGAGTCTAAAGAGATTAGTAGAGACCAAAGAGACTAGAATTGATTAAAGATATTATGAGAGACTAAAAGAAATTAGAAGAGACTAAAGAGACTGACACTGAGACTTTAGAAGGAGAGACAACTAGCTATTTAGCTTGTGCTATAGGGAATTTTTGTAAATAGCTCTTTAGATGATGATGAGAGTACAACTTCATGAAGAAACTACCAAGCAAAATGGGTAATATATAGTAAGCAGCTCAATTTTGAATTGTCCATTAGACGAAATTATTTCTTTCTCACAGAAAAGAAAATTTTGGAACCTTTAAAAAGAATTGCCAGCATAATTAGCTGAAGAGGGGGGAGGGGGGGGGGAGCGATGTTTGTTAGGGTGAATTTACCACCCCTAAAACTGGTTTTCCCCCCTCCTGTAAATTAATGTCACCTTCATGGTTACATATACCACAAAATTATCATCAATTTTGTGTAAATGAGAAATCCCCCCTGAAATTTAAAAAATTTAAATTTGACTCCCACAAGTTTGAATCTAAAAAAAGTTACCCATGTACAATAATTGTCGTAGAGAGGAAAATATTGAAAGCCTTTACAGCATAAAAGAATATGCTGAGGTGATATGTTTAAGACTCTCTAGTCTTTTCTCTAGGTGAATTCATAGGCGGTATTATATTTAATATGTAATTATAATGTAGCTGTTGACATTCCAGTGGTGCCAGAAACAAAACCTTTTACCAATTTTAGCTCCACCTACTCTATAGAAAATATGTGGTTTTGAAGGCAAGCTCCCACATTTGAAAGCAATCAGTGTCAGCAAGTCTTATGTCAGCGATAGTAGAGTGACTGTTAAGTACTCTCAAAAATTAATTTAAGGGTGCCCCGCACACCGCCTACGCAATTTTTTGTTGATAGTTGCTATGCACGATTACTACTATTGTATACTTACAGGGGCTTCTCCACTACAACACAAGGACAAAGTACTTGCCAAGGAGCCGCTCACTAATTTTAGAGCGAATCTGGAGGAAATATCGGGGCCTGGTTATAAAATTTTGAGGCACTTTTTTGGAGCGGTGCGGTAAGTTGGAGCTCCGCAATTTGGTGCACTACTAGCCGAGCCGATACTCTACTGCAAGACAGAGAGTTCTTATCCATTTCAATATTACTTTATGATATATTCGCAATTTTTTCTATTAATAAGATATTGAAAAATTCTCGTTGTAGTGCAGCTCGTTTTTTTTTGGTTTACCCGTGTATAAAAATTTTGTGTGGTTCTCATTATTAGATTCCAAGAAAAACTGACCCAAAATTTGGAACTTTAATTACACTCGCAATTCTTAAGAAATAGCCCCATCCCCATATCTCGTACTGCGAGTACGCGAGCAAATTTTTTTTCAATTAGTTTGTATTGGTTCTAAAAAGAGCCCGCCTATATCAAGAGTAAACAAACATCAATACAACAATAACAAGAGAGTCGAAGAGAGAGCAGTTTATTGGAGATAGCCAAAGGTGAAGGTATTAGATTTGCGCAGCTTGGGAAGTTCGCTCCGCAGAAATAGAGCCTGGTGGATCCATCCACTTGAGTTCAGGTGCGCATAGTCCGGAGAACGGCTACTGGTGGAGAGGCAGCCTGGTGCACCTTGCTGCCTGAGCTCAGACGACGTATGGAGAGTTGCTGTAAACGAATATAAGACAACAAGAAGCTAAACTAAAACACTACAACTTCGCAAAGTATACTTCTGCTACTACTGCGCGATTGTTTCTGCTCGCGTATTATCGAATGGTGGGGTATTGGCGGGGAATAAATTAATGTCCGGATCTACAGGCGGTGCGCGTTGCTATGTGCGGGCACTTAAAAGTCTCAAAGCCAGTCTACATGAAATTGTCATGGTTACAATACTTATATAAACTAAATAAAAAAATTTTGGCCAAAAATAATCTCATTATGCTCATAATTACACTAATTATACCAGCATGTGCTAGTATTGATGAAATCACTTATTTATGCCCAAAATTATGCCAGCATAATTCCCAATCCCCTGCTCCAGATCTCACTCAGGGGTAAGTTGCAGTTCCAGTCGTGGCTGCCACTCAATTAGCTTTTCCCTGCCACTCAATTAGCTTTTCCTGGTCCCAAGGCTTTCCTGTTCTAGAAGAATGGGTGTAGAAATTGCAGCAAGTGAGGTCCTAAACACCAAAAGAAGCTAAGAAGCTACAGGACAAATAATTACACAAGAATCCCTAGTGGGACATACAAAGCTTTTCTTTATGACAATTGGCAAAAGAAACAACAACAACAAAACAAAAAACAAAAAACACAGGCAATTTTGGGACTGCAGTAATAAAGCCATTTTCATAAGCAGGGTAGAAAATGTCCATTACATATTACAGTTACTTATAATTAAGCTATATGTCTAATTGTGATATTGTGGCAGACTCAGCATTGGAGACTAGGAGACCTCAGCATTATAGACTAGGAGACCTCGGCATTGGAGGCTAGGAAACCTCAGCATTGGAGACTAGGAGACCTCAGCATTGGAGACTAGGAGACCTCAGCATTGGAGACTAGCAGACCTCAGCATTATAGCTCAGAGATGACAAGCGGATGAAAACACTATGCACTCATCCACTCGTCATTCCATCATAGCTATAACATACAACACAACATTCCGAACTATATCCATTAGTAGATTCACACACACAATATATAAGACTCATTCACGTAAGTAGTCTACAGTCTTGCCATCATCAAAGAAAACGATCAGAACTGCTACAATATCATATTATGTTATAAGCAACTTTCACTGTTTAAAAGCTGGAAATGTACCTTCTAGCGTATCAATAAGTTCAAGTAATGCATATAATTGTACAACTTATGTTCCTCTTCTCTTACAGTGCGTGAGATATTTTATCAGCACTCAACTTATTCTCGCATAGCCAAACCCTTTACTTACCCCGAAGTGTCTGGCTACGCGAGACTACATTCAACTACGCAATTTTGAAAGTTTTTTGGCTTTTTAGGTTTACACATTGATAAAATAATTTACCAGGATTGGAAAAGCCCATTAGCCAATACAAAGCGGGCGCTGTAACAATGCGCGAATCTATTTTTTTTTTTCCGTCCTCAATTTTTTTCTGTCCTCAATTTTTTTCTGCTGAGTTTAAAATGATAGCTAGTAACACAGAGACCGTAGTACTACGCACCATTAGTACCTGAGTCAGGAAGTTGGAGTCTGTAATAAGTCTTTTACTAATCTTCTAGAAATATATCCAATAGAAAGCACATGAGATTGTTTAATAGCCTTTCTAGGAAAGTAATTGTGCACTATTCATAGATGATCACAATTAATTGAGTAATTAATGTTCAAGGCTGCTCAGTTGCATTATTACACAGTACACATGAACAAATTTAAATGGATCTCTTACACTGATTAAAGCTTTATTAATGTAAACTTTCTAGGAATATATAAAAGTGATCAAAATCATAATGCTTATTGATTTACTAATACATTAAACACAAGATTCAATTGTTTGTATCAGTTACAGTAGGCTATCTAGAAAGGTATCGTAATACAAACACTACACACTTTGATTGAAAGTTTTGTTTTCATTATGTCCATTGAAATGGTTCACAACAGTGTATAATTATTTATTTAGGACTAGTTTGGCTTCAAACCTGCAGCTTAAGTTTCTTTTCTAGCCAGCTAAAGGGTTATAACAGTTTGGTCGAATGACCGCAAAAGGGTAGCAATTCTTTCAAGCACTTTTTTTTTATACATTAGAATATATCCAGTAACCCAGAAGTAGTAATTCCCTGAGTTAGTTTGCCATATGCAGCTCTGGGTAGGTAGGTAACCAGCTCTGCGAACCGCCAACGAATGTAAGAAATGTTACACTCCTAAGATAAGCGTTTTGTACAGTTTCCACTGGCGCACGTGATTCGTTTCCAATTCCGGTAGAATTCTTTTATCTATTGTTTACATAAGGTGTTAACAACGGAGCACCCGGGTAAAACGGACTTATTTCATTCTTTTGAACTGGAGCGGGTAAAGGGTCAGGCTATGCAGGACTAGACGGACCTACGAAGAAGGAACTTACTACTACTGCTTATGCCACTTGCCAGCAACGCGGGAGTAAAGTTCCACCGCCCACCTATAGTAGAGTATAGTTTAACATAGAAATGAGCTGGAGTTGGTATTTTTTGGCGGTTGTTGCACTCACCAGTTTGTTCTTGACGGTTCTTTCGGGATCACAGTTAAACTGTGAAATACGCAGGTACGTTGTAGCTATACATCTATGTAGCTATCATATTCAATTACATGTGTTTTTGGCAGTAACTTCACTGGACCAATGCTGGAACATTGTTTAAATGTTTTAACCAACAACTGTACTAATATGACTTTTGACTGTAACACTCTACCTTTCTTCAATTCAAGTTTCTGCTCAGTCAGGGAAAACTTCCGTATCTGTGGGGCTTTTTGCAGGAGAGAAGGACCATGTGTACCTCAGTATTGTAACCGTATGAAAATCGAGACCTGTGTGAGTAGATAATAATTGTGATAAATCAATCAAAGGACACCGTTTTAGTCTGATTAAGTATTTCACGTATTGATACCTGACGACTAACACATAAATAGTGAGGTTTGATTGAGACTACACAAGCTGTACTTTGCTGTAGTATCAAGGTTATTGTGTATAGATGTTTTGATCAATTAGAATAGGATAGGAAGATCAAACCAAACAGTATCTCAAATGTATTAATTCGCATCCACAAGTCTCACATATTAACCACATTCACTTTCAAAGTTTTGAAGCTTAGCCAAATGAAATTAATTTCATATTCCTTACATTATGGTTATATTATGACATGCACAATAGTCATTTGTGACCAGTTGCGGCACTATTTTTGTCAGGATATAATTATATACTGCTGTTAATACATGCACTTAATCAGTAGGAGCTCATCATGACAAAATCACATCACCTCATGCAGCTTAGATTGTGTGTGTGTAACAGATCAAAATACTATAAAGTGTTCTTGAGACTTGATGGCATTTTCTTGGATTTGTTTATTTGTGCTTCAATTTATCTTCTAATATACAAACTTAGAAAGGCAAGAAGAATGGAGCATGACATGAAGGAAATGGAGTAGTTGAATGGAATGTCCCGCCCTTGCCGCTAGATTTTCTATAGATCTGTATACTTGTACTTCATTCTATCCCTTTAATATGTCACAGATGCTTAGACTAGCTTCAACTGAGCGAGACATGAATATCATTGATCATTACACAGGAATTTACATAGCTGTTTTTCTCATAAAATATTATACTTACTCGTCTTTGTATAACTTATTGCAAGCTTATAATCTTCCATTCGTTAATATTAAATACTACACTATTTAAAGCAATTATCATATTGCATTAATAGTTATTCAATTAATTGCCACAAGTGGTCCTGGAATTTGAAATATGACACCGCTATTGATAGCTGAGACTAGCAGCATGTGCAAGTATTCATAAGGGCATATCAGTTTAACTTGCTTATGAGGCCTAGGAACCTAATGCCTATAGTTAAATGTGGGACATCCCAATTGTTTCAAGTTACATACAAGATGAGTTCTGTAGTACTGACATAGCTGTTTACTACGGCACTGCCACAACTGGAGTAGATTATATACCATTATGTTCTGTCCATTTGTTCCCGATAGTATATAATTGTTACTTTTATCTTTCAGTTTTACCAATAACCATCCATTCTTAGACATCACATTAAGTATCTAGAAATTGTGGATTTGTAAATAATGCCAACATTTCAGATTTTAGTGCACATCTGAATAGAATATATTTTTATTGAATTTTACGTGATAATCATAGCTTCTTTTATCAAAAGTGATACACAAGTTTATTTTTATTTCAGACTAGGTTCATTATCAATGGACCTCGACCACATCTTGAAAGTGAAGAAAACTTGGTTTCTTCTGGAATTCTGAACTATGTTGCAGATTTAGAGGTTGCGGATGTGGCCTTAGGGATTGAGCGTGTGTTTCACTCTGTGCGGGACAGAAGAGCGCTATTAAGTCACAAATTATCTGTGGTCAGCAAGAATTAATGTAAATAATATGTGCACATACATGTCTGGGGCAGATCCAACACCAATGACGGGAAGGGTCCCAAATTATATTTAGGTCAAAATTTATGGAATTTAATACAATATGTAAATGATTGGGACATTTATATATCAATGAAGAGCATGAATTAGAATGAAGTTGTCCTAAACGTATTTGTCTATATTGGTACCCTTGTCTATCATACTAAACACACACTTATGTGTGTGCTTAAAAGTGTGCTAATACATTATAATCCTTTCATCGCTATATAGCATATTAGATGTGAATGATATTTTGATGTAGGCTATCAATTCAGCTTGGATTATTTCCGTACAGTGTTTGGAAAGAAGTCATATCTTCAGGAGAATGTACGGGATGAATGATAACAGCATTTTTTTTGCAAAGATTAAACATGTGGCGTTTATTTTCACAAACCCTCGTATCGTTTTGCCTCTCAACATTGTATGGACTAATCCAAACACTCACTGCTACATCTTCATTGCGATAAAGCATTACATCATCAGAATTCCTCACTACAATGTCTATGAGGTTCCCAGAGAGAATGTAGCCTCCTCCTATAGCGTAAGAAATATACTTCTTCCCCAGGTTCCATTTAGTTTCAGCAAATTTACCAACTTTGAACACTTTAGCTCCTTCAATCATTTTGCCCCAGTAGTAACTCTTACTTGAATTCCTCCGATACAGTTCTTTCACAATAATGTCCAGTACTACAAAGCTGTCATCATCACACTTGAGGATGTATGAAAAACTATAATGTTTGTGAATAGCTATGAAGCTCTCTAAAACTTTGAGAGTGAGATTAGAATAACTCTCCTCAAACTCATCCAGAAATAACAAGTCATTATTTATACTTTGTTCTTCATTCAGCTCCCGTAGGACTGCTTTAGAAGCCTCTTTAAGACCAATACTAAATCTGACTAGAACTGCTTGACTTTGGAGTAGGTGGTAGTTACTGTTCATCCATGATTGTCTTATAGCATTTCTGCGTTCAGTATCACTGGGTCTGGACAAAATAAGTACTACTAGAAAATATTTTCCTGGTAACTTTTTCAAATTTTTAGATGGGTGCTCCTCAAAAATTCCAACACTGGTTTCTGGACATATAAGGTGGCCAGCATGTCGTCTCCAGTTCCCATAATATAGCACCAATATAGTGACAACTATAATAACTGCCAGAATGAGTAAGCGGCGACTCGAAAATTTCACAGCAACCATTTTGCGCACAGTTTACAAAACCGTTTACACCAGCTCTCTGGGAAGCGGGTTAGGGGCGTTTCAACAACTGATACCTTCCGCACTTAGGCACCCCACAAATTATTTTCCCCCTTCGGGGGCCACCCCGCGGTTCAGGAATATGTTGCGATTGAATGTATCGAAGATTCCTGGAAGTGCTCCGTAGACGGGTCGCACATCACCGCCCCAAAAAAGTGCGTAGGAAGCAAGCCTTACAGAGCGTGGGTCTTGAGCTGTTACAGCTGCGACCGAGCTTCCGACGTCGCTGGACAGGTTAGGGAAAGCAATTATTGTTGCTCTGACTTCCCATTTCAATACTCTATTCAGAGCTGGGGTGACTGGTGTTGTTTCAGTGAAGCATAGGCTTGTCAGCATGTGTTGGAAGAAGCTGCTGATGATACTGGCTTAACTGTGCCACAAATAGTAGTAAGTTATGAAGATGTGGCTTAGTATAGAATGGCTATATTATTTATTTGGTTTAGAATTGTGTGAAGGAGAAATAGTAGAAGATAAAGCATACCAGAAACACTGAATCAGTGAAGACTTTTCAAGATACCTTTGACGTCCTGGCAGAATTTTCAACAAGAATAGGCAAAATCAAATGGTTAGATGAATTGATATTTAATAGTACAATCTAAGGTTTTCTTTAATGATTCAGTCATTCTGAGCTGAAATAATGATAACAATAGCAAATGTTCTTGTTCGAATAAAATATTGGAACGTTTTATTGGATAAACGATTTTTTATATTTCTTTGAGCGAGACATATGGTGAACAAGAAAGATTACAATGGTGATGCGGTCGAATGGAACAGTAGTTTTTTAACAAATGGCGTACTGTTTTCCCCCCGTTTTTTAATCGTGCGACTGCCATTCTACGGAACGGAATTCGAAACTTTTTTTGTCTTCTACTGTATGACTGTCCACAGGAGATCTGGCATAATATCGCAAGCATGATTGTAAAGAAGAGATCGTAGAATGTATACATATGTATGTGACATAGCACAGATTACACTACATGTACTTGCATAACTAGCATTGCTTCTCAACATGAAGAGGGAAATGCTCGCACAGTCAACGTCTGATGAGTCAGGTCGTAAAGGCTGGCCCCTTATGTATATATGTATATGGCAACATTCCACACATGTCCATGGTCAATGCATGCCACCCACGGAAGCTACTTAAAAACATGAACATTGGCGTAGGCACAAGAAATTTGGGAGAAAAGACTTTAGTTAATAATCAGGAAAAATTATTGGCAAAGAGCTACAGAGACAGGAGAGGAGTGAAGTTTGCAGTGAGGTCTTAAGCTTAACAGAGTTCATTTTCTATTCTATTGGCGGTGTAGGTGGTAAGTTATCTTGGCTATATGCCTTACGTAACAGATTGTTCTTACTTAAAAATCCATTATCCAATAGTCCGAAATGCTTTATCAACTAGAGCTCTGGTACAATAGAGCATTTTCAAGGTTTTGGAAACACGGCTTAGCTTATACATAATTCATTGGTTTACCAAACCTTACTGTGTTATCCAAGGAAATTTATTTGTGTGTGTGTGTGTGTGTGTGTGTGTACCAAAATAACAAAAAGTAAATATATATTGTAAGCGGCTAGTATTCAAATTTAAATTTCAGTCAGACCAGCTCACTCGCCACTTGTGCTGAAGTACATCATTAGTACTATATTAGCATAGGTGCCAACTTTCCAGAATATATGTCAGGGACAAAAACCACACCCTGGCCACACCCAAATAACACACCCACAATGACATAATTTTTAATGACATCATCAATGCAAAAGTTTAAAATTACAATAGCTGTTCTTCTTCTTCATCATTAACAGGAGAGGCCTTCACAGCTAAAGAAGTTGCCTTCTTGCATTTGGTGAGGAGATTTTCACTAAACTTGGTGCTGTAACAGTCACTGTTGGAGTTGAATTTGATGGTCATTAAGGAGATGAGAGTGTCTTGTTTCAAACTAGGTCGCTGGTCAGTATGAATCTTCAAATCCTTGAGAAGTGAATCTCCAAAGGGAAACGTTTTGACCATCTTTCGAATTGTTGCTGCATAAAAGTACGTATATGGCTGTATAGAAGGGTTTGGTATCAAGTTCCTCCTCTAGCTCAGCGATAAGTGCCTAAGTAGCATCACCAATCCCTAGATTTTCATCAAGAAGCTTGCCCCTGGTAGCTAGATCAAGTTTGCTAAGGTCATCATTGGTTGCCTTGATAACATCAGCCTTCAACAAATTTGAAGCGTATAGCTTAGTTAGCCTAGTCATTTCTTTATATAGTTGGCAAGTAATATTTTCAGTAGATTTTTGAAAGAGTTTGTTAAATTTGTCCATTTGAGGTAAGAAGATAAGATAAGAAAGAAAAAAGTGGTTTAGTAAGAGCGTTATCTAATTATATTAATGATGCTTTGTACTTTACTTGTAGTTTCATCGCAAGATACGAAATATGACCTCAGCCCATCAAACTGGGACAAATACCTGTCCACGCAGCGAAGAAGACTCAACCACCGGGTAGTGCAGTGCTTCAGAATGGTCTGAGGTTCACAGAAGAATAGGGACCTCCAATTGTCAGTAAAGTGCTGTTTTCGCTTACTGCTATGAAAAAATAATAAAACACATCAATGAAGAGCTGATCAACATCTAGTGGAAGCGTCTTCATTCCAACCTTCACAGTAAGATCGGCCAGATGGCATATACACCCAACATCATATAGCCGTGGACACTCTGTTTTTATTAATTTTTGCACGCCAAACCTCACACCCTTCATAACATTAGTCGTATCAGACATAAAACACAAGGCCAAAAGCCAGAGTTTACAAATTGCAAACTAGCTTGTAAACCAATAGTTCACACTTGGTTAGCAGATGGTTAACAACTTTTGTAACTAGCTTGTATACTCTTGGAACGGACACTAGTTAACAAGCCAGTTAACAAACTTGCAAACCTTGAGTGTAACTCATTGGCAACCACTTTGACAAGTCCGCAACTTTTTGGAAACCACTTTAACAAGTCTGCAACTTTTTGGAAACTTCCATGACATGTCTGTTACGATTTGGTAACTACCTGAACAGATTGGTAACTTCTAGGTAACCACTATAACTGATCTGCAACGCCTTGGTAACCACCCTGACAGGTCTGGAACTTCTGTGATAACCCCCTTGTATAAGTTTGCCAACTTCATGAAAACCACTTGATAACTTGGTTAATCAACTCAACAGAATTTTTAATTGGAAATAGCTTCAAAACAAACAAACAAATAAAACAAGCAATGCAGTAATTGTTAAATTAAGTCTCTAATTGTCTTCATTGCCTTCATCCGCAAATAGAAACTCGGTCACTTGATCTAATGTACACAAACAACAGTAAGAATTCATATAATGTAAAATATTCACAAATATTTGCCTTACCTTCATCACTAGGCTCAGTTTCTACATTCTGGCCTATAAGAGAAAATATACTTCATTATTACAATGAAACAACAACAACAACAACAACAACAACAAAAAATCAAATTACAGAGATATCATTACCCAACAGGTCATAAATACAAATAATCTGGGAGGTCTTGCTATGAGTTAGATATTTTAATTAGTTCTATTCATTTGTGCCAATTTGTCTACGTATCTGAAAAGTTGATCAGAAAATTCTTACAGTGGAATCAGAAAATTGTTAGCTAAGGCTTCTGAGATACAGAAAATTAAGAGTTATGAACAAACCTATTGTCATTATTACAAAAAAAAAAGTCTTATTGTATTCAGCACTAGCTAGAATTTTTTCTCACACGTAATTCCAATTATTGAAGAAAAGGATATTGAGGAGTCTAAAAGCTACTTGGTATAAATATAATTTATATCAGAATAATTTAGAATATATCAGTATAAACTAAACGGGCAAGTATCAGACCAAGGGTGTCAGTGTGATTGGGTAAAGGCACCTGAAAAGTATCGGCATAACACATAAGGGTATCAGCATAAACCAGGTAAAGGGTGTCAGCACAAATTATCTATAGGATGTCGGCACAAATTAGGTAAAGGGTAGTCTATCAATTAGGTATACAATGAGCGAATAGGAGTATAAAACGAAAAAATCACTTTCCCTTCTATTACAACAAAGACAATAAAATAAATAGCCTATTCAATTGATGCTTTCAAGGGAGCACAGATTCTCTACAATGGACTAGTTTCAACTTTGTAGGACTATTTTCAACTTTGTCAGAGTAGTCAGAACTCTGATGGGTAGCAAATGTGAACTTTAAAAGTACGTAGCATAGGGAAACTACTAAAAAGAGTCCCTTCTAACCCCCTCCCCCCCCCCAAGAGTATTACCACTTTTCTCAGTTAGAACCTGCAGATTATAGTAATTTCTGCCTACAATACCTGAAAGTTGTATTTTAGAGTAAGTAGTATTCAAGGACTGACTTGTATTAAATTTAGAATTCCCATGCTCTTCAGAAAGAGAAATAAACTCTCAAAAATCTCCTACACCATAATATGAAATTTTCACGAGCAGAAAATCTATCGTAGCTAGGTTTATTTGCAGCATAATCTATATGGATTAGGTAAAGTGTGTCAGCCAGGATTAGGTAAAGTTCACCACCAAGGATTGGGTAAAGTGCACCTCCAAGGAGATTGGGTAAAGTGTACCTCCAAGAAGATTGGGTAAAGTGCACCTCCAAGAATAGGGTATAGTGCACCACCAATAATTGGGTAAAGTGCACCACCAAGGATTGGGTAAAGTGCACCTCCAAGGAGATTGGGTAAAGTGCTCCACCAAAGAGACTGGGTAAGGTGTACCACCAACGATCGGTAAAGTGTATGTCAGCACGGATGAGGTATTAAAATTTTATCAGCAAGAATTATCGTATCTCGTTGAAATAGCTCGCGCCCAAAACAGGCCCAGAGGGCTTCATTTAAGGTGGAGCCTGGGGGGGCCAGCCCCCCTTAGCTGAATTTCACCCACTGCCCCTTCCCCCAGCTGAATTTCATCCACTGCCAATCCCCCCTTGGCTGAATTTCACCCACCACCCCTCCCCTTCCCACTTAGCCGAATCTCGCTCCCCTTGCACTACTCTGACATGTTCAGTCCATGAAGAAAATTAACAGGCAAGATCATTTGACACTCTTCAGCTGAAAGAGCTGGTTGTCAATTACATGCCAACAAAGTATATATTCAAATTTGAGTGGATATCATTTGAGGGAATTGTATTCCTGTTATGACTGCCTCTGTAAAATAAAGCTTTTCACCAACAAAGTTAATTAAAAGTTGCCTTGAGAAGCTGTTCGAAAGATTTAAGTTTATCTTTTCTAATGAAAGTAGCGCATAGAGTAAAGTTAAACTAAGTGAGAGTGAACTTGAAGATATAGAAATTACATGGAGCAGGAAATCACGAAGGATTGCCGTTTAAATTATCTTGACTGATAGTACCAATATTATTCGAAGTTATCATTCATTTTCCTTTATATTTGCTTTATTTTTCAATGCAATAGAAAAAAGTTTCGCCCCCTGATTGTTGAAAACTTGCACCTTTATGGACTATCTAAATGAAGGCCAGGGGCCAGTACTTGTTATTGCTTCTGCACCAATTTACTCGCACACCTCAAATAAGCCGTGCACATGGTAATGACCCTTTACCAAAATGTTCAAATTATCTTGTTATGCCAAAGGGTCTTTAGGTTAAGTGCATCAGCATGGATTATGCATCAGCAAGGATTAGGTGAAGAGCGTCAGCAACACCGTCATCAAGGATTAGCTGACCCACTTTACCTAATCCTTGTTATACCTGATCCATGCTAGGCACTTTACCTAATCCTTGCTTGCACACTTCACCTAAATCTTGCAGACACCTTACCTAATCCTTGCTAAAGTTGCTGAATACACTTTACCTGATCCATGCTAGGCACTTTACCTAACCTTTGCTGATGCACTTCACCTAATCCTTGCTGGCCTACTTTACCTAATCTCGTAGCTGTCACACTTTACCTAATCCTTGCTGTTACTGTACTTTACTCAATTCATGGTCACTGTACTTTACTCAATTCATGGTCACTGTACTTTACCCAATTCATGGTCACTGTACTTTACCCAATTCATTATCACTGTACTTTACGGTCACTGTACTTTACCAAATTCATGGTCACTGTACTTTACCCAATTCATGGTCACTGTACTTTACCCAATTCATGGTCACTGTACTTTACCCACTTCATGGTCACTGTACTCTACCCAATTCATGGTCACTGTACTCTACCCAATTCATGGTCACTGTACTTTACCTAATTCATGGTCACTGTACTCTACCTAATTCATGGTCACTGTACTCTACCAATTCATGGTCACTGTACTTCTACCCAATTCATGGTCACTGTACTTTACCCAATTCATGGTCACTGTACTTTACCCAATTCATGGTCACTGTACTTTACCCAATTCATGGTCACTGTACATTACCCAATTCATGGTCACTGTACTTTACCCACTTCATGGTCACTGTACTTTACCCAATTCATGGTCACTGTACTTTACCCAATTCATGGTCACTGTACTCTACCCAATTCATGGTCACTGTACTTTACCCAATTCATGGTCACTGTACATTACCCAATTCATGGTCACTGTACTTTACCCAATTCATGGTCACTGTACTTTACCCACTTCATGGTCACTGTACTCTACCTAATTCATGGTCACTGTACTCTACCCAATTCATGGTCACTGTACTTTACCTAATTCATGGTCACTGTACTCTACCTAATTCATGGTCACTGTACTCTACCTAATTCATGGTCACTGTACTCTACCTAATTCATGGTCACTGTACTTTACCCAATTCATGGTCACTGTACTTTACCCAATTCATGATCACTGTACTTTACCCAATTCATGATCCTTGTACTTTACCCAATTCATGGTCACTATACTTTACCCAATTCATGGTCACTGTACTCTACCCAATTCATGGTCACTGTACTTTACCCAATTCATGGTCACTGTACTTTACCCAATTCATGGTCACTGTACTTTACCCAATTCATGGTCACTGTACTTTACCCACTTCATGGTCACTGTACTTTACCCAATTCATGGTCACTGTACTTTACCCAATTCATGGTCACTGTACTCTACCCAATTCATGGTCACTGTACTTTACCCAATTCATGGTCACTGTACATTACCCAATTCATGGTCACTGTACTCTACCCAATTCATGGTCACTGTACTTTACCCACTTCATGGTCACTGTACTCTACCTAATTCATGGTCACTGTACTTTACCCACTTCATGGTCACTGTACTTTACCCAATTCATGGTCACTGCACTTTACCCAATTCATGGTCACTGTACTTTACCCAATTTATGATAGAGCATACTCACATTTTACCCACTCCACACTCTTGCCATACCCAGTCCATACTCTCCCTTTACCCAATCTATACTCTCCCTTTACTCAGTCCACACTCTCCCTTTACCCAGTCCATACTCTCCTTATACAGTCCATACTCTCCTTATACACAGTCCATACTCTCCTTATACAGTCACACAGTCCATACTCTCCTTATACACAGTCCATACTCTCCCTTTACCCAGTCCACACTCTCCCTATAAACATTCCACTCTCCCTATAAACATTCCATACTCTCCTTATACACAGTCCATACTCTCCTTATACACAGTCCATACTCTCCCTTTACCCAGTCCACACTCTCCCTATAAACATTCCACTCTCCCTATAAACATTCCATACTCTCCTTATACACAGTCCATACTCTCCTTATACACAGTCCATACTCTCCCTATACACAGTCCATACTCTCCTTATACACAGTCCATACTCTCCTTATACACAGTCCATACTCTCCCTTTACCCAGTCCATATTCTCCTTATACACAGTCCATACTCTCCCTTTACCCAGTCCATACTCTCCTTATACACAGTCCACACTCTCCCTATAAACATTCCATACTCTCCTTATACACAGTCCATACTCTCCTTATACACAGTCCATACTCTCCTTATACAGTCCATACTCTCCTTATACACAGTCCATACTCTCCCTATACACAGTCCATACTCTCCTTATACACAGTCCACTCTCTCCCTTTACCCAGTCCACACTCTCCCTATAAACATTCCACACTCTCCCTATAAACATTCCATACTCTCCTTATACACAGTCCATACTCTCCCTTTACCCAGTCCATGTTCTCCTTATACAGTCCATACTCTCCTTATACACAGTCCATACTCTCCTTATACACAGTCCATACTCTCCCTTTACCCAGTCCATGTTCTCCTTATACAGTCCATACTCTCCTTGTACACAGTCCATACTCTCCTTGTACACAGTCCATACTCTCCTTGTACACAGTCCATACTCTCCTTGTACACAGTCCATACTCTCCTTGTACACAGTCCATACTCTCCTTATACACAGTCCATACTCTCCTTATACAGTCCATACTCTCCTTGTACACAGTCCATACTCTCCTTGTACACAGTCCATACTCTCCTTATTACACAGTCCATACTCTCCTTATACACAGTCCATACTCTCCCTATAAACATTCCACACTCTCCCTATAAACATTCCATACTCTCCTTACTACACAGTCCATACTCTCCTTATACACAGTCCATACTCTCCCTATAAACATTCCATACTCTCCTTATACACAGTCCATACTCTCCTTGTACAGTCCATACTCTCCTTGTACACAGTCCATACTCTCCTTATACACAGTCCATACTCTCCCTATACACAGTCCATACTCTCCTTATACACAGTCCATACTCTCCCTATACACAGTCCATACTCTCCTTATACACAGTCCATACTCTCCCTTTACCCAGTCCATACTCTTGCTTTACCCAGCATATAGTAGGTAATGGGTAACCAGCAGGAATAAGGTAAAGGGACACTGTGGTGTTTTTTTAGAAAAGTTTCCACATGGTATTCCACACATACATTGTTAGGATTCTCCTATTCTTAATTATGCACGAGTATCACAATATAGGGAATTCACAAAACTAGTAGGTAAAGGGTAACCAGCAGAAAATGGTAAAGGGAAACCAGCAGAATCATGGTAAGGGCACATGCAGAAAAAAGTAAAGGTTAATCAGATAACAAGCAGGAAAAAGTTAAAGTAAAATCCTAAGCTTATACATTAACCCGGAGGTTCCCTCAAACCAATCATTTACATACTTTTAATACTGCCACTTCCAATAAGGATATTTCATTGATGAGATTCCTTCACCGCTTCTTCCGCCTCTGATGTCATATGCATTAACATCTCCAGCAGTTTAGATTTTAAATCATTTCACTCCACTAGTTGTTGCGGCCTATGCAAATAATTGGATAATAGCATAAATTGTGCACCCACACAGTTGCTTTATGCTAGCTGCTATTTCAGCACAACTTAAGCTATAGAATACTGAGGGGGTTAAACCTAGGATCTCCAACCCCGCCTCGAATATTGGGGAAAATATAGAACAGCTTCTATGAATATTACGATCATGAAATCATGCAAGAAACATCGATCAATGCAAATATACAGTCTCATACAAGCATGTGCACCACAGTAGAATGTTTAGAAAAAGGGTGTGGTGTGGCTAAGTAAACACACAGCACCTGTCTCTTACAAGAAAAATAATTCTGCATACGACACACATCAATGATTCAATCAGCTTCAAAATGTCAGCTCAAAGTTACAATCAACTGTTCGTCACACGTTCTTTCAGTCTATTACAAGACTACCCTCAGCCATGGGGTTAAAATAGTGTAATACTTCACAAATACCTCTCTTGTTCATTAAAATTTTGAAAAATTTACATTAAAATTTTGAAAAATTACTAACATCTATATAATAACAGGGGTTCATTTAGGGGGGGAGCAAGGGAGACGCTTGCCCCCCCTTGAAGCCATTTCACCCTTCTTGAAATATTCTTAAAATTTCGTAAGCAAAATGCGAAGTTAAAAAGTGAATATTTAAGGTGAAGGGAAATGCTTAAATCATGCCCGTCTCTTTTCTCATCTTAGTTCTGCATGAACCGTGTGACACCCTTTAGATAGCACAAACTCAACCTCGTCCACTCTTAAATTGATTTCTAAATGAACCCCTGAATAATACACTTGTGTGCCAAATAACAATGATGAACGACAACGACCGTGTGTGTGTGTATTCATGAATAATCCATGAGCTTAAACAGTCTGGCCAAGCATCGTCCTTACCTCAATGGGTAAAGAGTCATCACATTCAGTAGAGAGTGATTAATTGTTACTAAAAAGTGGGAGGAATAGACTAAGGGAAGGCAAAAGTATGAAAGAGAGAAGGCAAAAGTTTCGCGCAGCGTAAGGCCACAATCATGATGGTAGGACAGAGATTCCGAAGCAGGAGAATTAGACAAAGGAAAAGGGACTCCATTACTCAAGAAGAAAAAGCTTAAGAAAGGAAATGTGAGGGTGGGATAAGAATAGCTGAGATAGTTTAAAAAAGAGAGCAGGAGATGAAAACTAATTAATTAATAGATAGTAGAGAATGATAACTGAGCAAAATAACTTCAATATGTCGAGCTCCACTGTCTGTTGGGGTACTTGCTGGTATATTGTAATATACACTATTTAATTTCCCCTTCAAAATTATTTCCTAATTTAGAATCCACCTAACCTTGCAAGCCACTTTTACTCGACTGCATAGTCCACCGCACATGTGATCTTCTTCTCTTGTTGTATAAAGTCCTGAACAATCAAATAAATTAAAAATTCTCAAGAATTTCTTCAAAATTAATGTGTACTAAATAATTATACAAACATTGTAATTAAGGCCGAGCACCTCTTATAGCAAAAATTTTGAAGGAACTATCTAAATATGATACCCTAGTAAACATTCTAATCCAGCACCTATCATTGTTCAATAGTATCTGTGTGCAGTATGCAGTTAGGCAGTACTCAAAATTACAGCACTCAAACTCATGATGTCATGCAAATTACTCTCTAGGATTAAAGAACAATATGCTCATGTGTCAATAACAATGACGACGACCAACGGTGTGTATTCATGAATAATTCATGAGCTTAAACAGTGTGGTAAAGCATCATCATATCTTGATTATGTCATCCCATTCAGTTGAAGGTGATTAATAGTACACTAAAAAGCGGAAGGCTGAGGTAGTGAAATCACTGAGTAAAAGCAGCATAAGTTTCAAGAAGGAAGGGGGAAATACGAAAAAATAGGCAATATTTCACAAAGCCTAAGTCCACAATCATGATAGAAGGACATAGAGATGCAGAAGCAGGAGAGGTAGACAAAGGAGAATGGACTCCATGATTCGAGAAAAAAGCTGAAAAAAAGGAAAGGTTGGGGATAAGAAAAGCTGAGATAGTTCAGGAAAAAAGAGAGCAGGAGAGGGCAACTGATGTAGAGAATGATAACAATGAATAAAAATAACTTATGCTACTGCATTCTTACTGTGCAATACGTCAAGCGCCACTATGAGGTGGGGTACTTGTTAGTTATAAATATTTTATGTCTTACATCCTAAGGGTGGCAGATATGACCAAACTCCTCCCACCCCTTTCCAAACCAATTTCTAGATAAATCCCTGACTATAATAACCACCCCTTTCCAAACAAATTTCTAGATAAATCCCTGACTATAATAAATTTTTTATAACAGTAATAACAATAACAATAATATAATGTTAAGAAGCTATGCAACTAGATTGTAAATATTGCAGAACTAGAGTGCTCCTAATGTCTATCATCAAATATCTTGTGGCTACATGAGAACTAATCGGGGAAAGAAATTAGTAATACAACTGGTGGACATCACTGATGAATGCAAGTGATAAAAGCATAAACCACAGCCTACAAGCGCTCTGTCCTAAGGCTTAGAAAGTTCAAACTACAGTTCCAATAGAACACACAAACATCACCAGCTGATACATGCGTCTATTACCATGTGACAAGAGTCCACATCCTTCACCTGTTCAATAATAACTGATGCATATCACTCATGCCCGCCCCATCTCCTCCACCTGGACTTTTAATGAAACTAGCCCCCTATCACTTCCCATTCCAAGGTCATATCCTGTCCATTGTCTCCCCTCCCCTACCTCCCTGCACACCACAGCAACAACTGGAAGGTCACAAATATCACCTAAATCAGGTATGCACTGGGCATCATCATAAAATATTTTGAACACTCAAATGAGACTACATATACCACAACTTGAGACTTACGTGATTCAGTCTATACTGAGGACTTTGTCAAGAACAAACACTTGCCAGTAATTGTTGCCTCACAGGTTGATTGTGAGCCAGCTTGTCTGAAGTCAACTACGGCAAGACCTTCAACTTGCCAGTCAGTCCAGTAAACCTGAGTGTTTTATTCACATGGTCATAATAACCGATAGAATATAGTAGCTAAAATATTATTTGTGACACAATCTGGGCAGTGTGTAGAGGAGGCTATAGGGGCAACGCCACCGTGATTGATATCAGCAGTAGTGGCGTAGGAAGGGGGAGGGGGGGGGAGGCTTTGGGCCACCAAAATTGTGGGCATAATCTAACAAGGAAATTTCTCACATTCACACTTTTAAACCCCCAATCCCCCAAAAAAACATGCCCTTGGAGCGCCCCCTTTACTAAACATCTTCCAACACCGCTGATCTGTCGTGTGACTACTACAAATACTAATGGCTAGCACAAGTATTAAACAACAGGCTTCAATTGTGTATTCCACAGAATATTTGTAAGGTTACTCTGGACTATTGACGGCCTTAATGTACAAACCTACACGACTAACACTTACGCAACTCATTCAAAATAGAGTATATAATATAGCGTTAACCCACCCTACACCACCGCCACATTAAGTCATGCAGTATCTAACGCCTGAGCTTACCTAATCAATATGACAGACCACTGTAGCTCGTCAAGCCTCTTAGTCTTCTCCCACCATTATTTCTTTCCACATGCGCTGCGTGGGCACTAGATCTGAACAAATGACGACCGTTGTTTTAATCTTGTTGGGCGGTACCTTTCCGTTGCTATAGTTATAAGAGAAGTAAAAACAATAACAAATCCATCAATGTGCGAATTGGCAAGTTTTAAAGCGTATAAGGAAAGCTAGGGGGTGTTTTAGATAAAGAAGGATCAATCCGTCACTAAATTGAGGAGTGTCGGGCCTGCAGGTATCTTCTGACGAGTAATGCAGCATACATCACGCCCAATAGTTATCTGACCCAATAGCTTCTGCTAAGCGGCAGCAAGAGATTTACAAATTTGTATTTGGATGTGTGTGCATGTTCTTAGATGGACACTAATTGGTGGAGTTGAGGAACTATGAGCACGTGTTGGAGGATGTACTATGCTAGATGTTTGAACACAGCCATGTGAAGCACCACTGTCTTGTTCATAAGAGCTACAGGTATGTAACTGGGATATATGTTTTTGTTGCATTTTATTAATGTTTTCTCTTTTTGTCAGGCTGTAACGATTACAATGAAGTGATTTCAAGAAGTAAATGAAGACTATCTCTAAGTACAAGTGACATTTGTACGACATGTCTATCGAACATTACGTTTTTCTTTTTTTCTTTTTGTGATTATTTTGCTGTTGATTATCTTTTGTTGGATTGTGATTATTGCATGTCTGTATTAAATGAATTGAAAAAAATAAAGGAAGTCATATGATCAGCTGGTAGTGTTGAACCTAATAGTCCTGTCTGCTTATTATTCTGCTGCAAATGGACGTTTATCTGGGATACGGAGGGTGATAGCAACAGAATACACCTCATTACTGGGGACAGGTGGTGGTGTTATTGTGATATTTTGATCAATGACATGCAATCACAGCAGTGTTGTTGTTCCTTAGTTATTCTAAACAATGCTTACGCACTTGGCTATGCTACATGCATGTATGCATACAGATCAAACCATCTCAATTCAGATTCATAGACCAGTGTCTAGTGCACTCTACCCGTAGTTTTAGATACAGTAGCAACTTATTTCTCAAAAGTCAGTTTGGCCCAAATCACAGGTGGAGGCCTTGGTCGCTATGCAACTGGTCCTGCGGAGGTGTGCAGATGGTGCAGGTCACAGGTGGAGGCCTTTTGGTCGCTGAGCAATTAGTGTCATGCTGCAGGGTGTGCAATGGATCCCCAGATAATCAGTAATGCATGAGGCGCGAAATCCAAGACCTTGGGGATTAAACGTGTCCTTACATAGTAGAACATGTTCTTCCTTTATCACACTAACAATACTTATTGCATGGTGACCATGGGCTCCTCCTACGTAAGGTGGAGCCATAGTATGGATCCCAAGCAAGTATCAATTTAATTGCACAGCAACTGCAGTCTCTCTATATACCATTTTTCTTGTGTCTGAACTGATTGTTATGCAATTTGTATTTAGATATGTGCCATAGGTTAAAAAATAGGTGGAGGTTGTGGTCCTGTGCAATGTTAGTGTCATCATGTGCGATGCAATAGGTCAGATATATGTGAAAGTCATGGGAGCTATGAAATTAATAATCGAGATGTACCACTGACAAACGTAGACTGCCATGTGCCGTGCAGTTAGTACAATGATGAGGTTTATGTAGTTAGCACCCACCACACTGAATGCATAGCAACTGCATGGCCTTCCTACCTATGGTATATTATATACCTTACAACACGACTTTTTGTACATGTATCTCAGGATATGGAATGTGTGCAATTGGATCTAATGCATCTATAAGTAGAGGCCATAGTCGCAATAGCATTCCCTTGATATAACGGGTTCTGATATTCTTTACTCCGATTTTACACTTGCCAAGTTAGTATACTCATGTTTGCTATTGCTGCCTTCTACTTATTTAAACAAAACTGAATAAAAATAATAATATACATCAGTTTTAGTAACAGATCCTCAATCACACCACAACAGAACCAAGCAAGCTTACTGCTAACATACACCCATTTTAAACTTTGATTTTCTGCAAATAATTGTAGCATGTCACGCTACCAAGTCTACTAGATCATATGAGTGTGAATGAAACGAAATCAGTGAAATGACAACTAGTACAGCTAGTTTGTAGTTCAGTCTCATAGAAGATGTATACAGTAGAGTGACTGCAGAGAACCCCAAGGCTCCCAGAGAACAGCTCATGGAAAACGATCTCTGAATGGTAGACATATGACATTCCCAGCAGTCCGGATGACCAGATCCTTTGGTAAATTAGACTCCATCACAAGCGAAGGCCAACTTGGATTATTACCTACATATAATAATAATAATAACAGCGGTAGTAGTAGTAATACTAATAATATTATTATTAATAATAATTAACAATAACAGCAATGTATAACTAGAAAAAAAAAATCCTGACGATGAGGATAAAAATAATGAAATTAACGTAGTAATACTATAGCCGAGTCATTAAAAAAAAAAAATGTGTGGCATTCAATTGAAATACAACAGCAGTGACAGGCTGACAGACAGAATTATTGACAGACTGACAAACTTATTGAGTGACTGACTGACAGATTGACTGACTGACTGATGACAGATTGACTGACTGACTGATTACAGATTGACTGACAACACACTGACTGACTAACAGATTGACTGATGACAGATTGACTGACTGACAGATTGACTGACGACAGATTGACTGATAACAGATTGACTGACAACACATTGACTGACTGACAGATCGACTGACTAACAGATTGACTGACTGATTGACAGATTGACTGACTAACAGATTGACTGACAGACAGATTGACTGACTAACAGATTGACTGACGACAGATTGACTGACAGATTGACTGACAGATTGACTGATGACACATTGACTGACGACAGATTGACTGACGACAGATTGACTGATGACAGATTGACTGACTAACAGATTGACTGACTAACAGATTGACTGACTAACAGATTGACTGACGACAAATTGACTGACCGACAGATTGACTGACTAACAGATTGACTGACGACAGATTAATTGACAACAGATTGACTGACGACCTCTAGTCACTGGTCATATGAGAACCTCATTACTACCTCTAGTAACTAGTCACATGAGAACCTCATCACTACACTGGTCATATGAGAACCCCATCACTACCTCTAGTCACTGGTCACATGACAACCTCATCACTACCTCTCGTCACTGGTCACATGAGAACCTCATCACTACCTCTAGTCACTGGTCATGTGAGAACCCCGTCACTACCTCTAGTCACTGGTCACACGAGAACCCCATCACTACCTCTAGTCACTGGTCACACGAGAACCCCATCACTACCTCTAGTCACTGGTCACATGAGAACCCCATCACTACCTCTAGTCACTGGTCACATGAGAACCTCATCACTACCTCTAGTCTGGTCACATGAGAACCTCATCATTACCTCTAGTCACTAGTCACAAGAGAACCCCATCACTACCTCTAGTCACTGGTCATATGAGAATCCCATCACTACCTTCAGTCACTGGTCATACGAGAACCTCATCACTACCTCTAGGCACAGGTCACATGAGAACCTCATCACTACCTCTAGTCACTGATCACACGAGAACCCCATCACTACCTCTAGTCACTGGTCACACGAGAACCCCATCACTACCTCTAGTCACTGGCACACGAGAACCTCATCACTACCTTTAGTGGTCACATGAGAACCTCATCACTACCTCTAGTCACTGGTCACACGAGAACCCCATCACTACCTCTAGTCACTGGTCATATGAGAACCCCATCACTACCTCTAGTTACTGGTCATATGAGAACCTCATCACTACCTCTAGTCACTGGTCACGAGAACCTCATCACTACCTCTAGTCACTGGTCACATGAGAACCTCATCACTACCTCTAGTCACATGAGAATCTCATCACTACCTCTAGTCACTGGTCACATGAGAACCTCATCACTACCTCTAGTCACATGAGAATCTCATCACTACCTCTAGTCACTGGTCACATGAGAATCTCATCATTACCTCTAGTCACTGGTCATATGAGAACCTCATCACTCTCTAGTCACTGGTCACATGAGAGCCCCATCACTTTCTCTAGTCACTGGTCACATGAGAACCTCATCACTACCTCTAGTCACTGGTCACGAGAACCTCATCACTACCTCTAGTCACTGGTCACGTGAGAACCTCATCACTACCTCTAGTCACATGAGAATCTCATCACAACCTCTAGTCACTGGTCACATGAGAACCTCATCACTACCTCTAGTAACATGAGAATCTCATCACTACCTCTAGTCACACGAGAACCTCATCACTACTTCTAGTCACTGGTCACACGAGAACCTCATCACTACCTCTAGTCACTGGTCACACGAGACCCTCATCACTACCTCTAGTCACTGGTCACACGAGAACCTCATCACTACCTCTAGTCACTGGTCACACGAGAACCTCATCACTACCTCTAGTCACTGGTCACATGAGAACCTCATCACTACCTCTAGTCACTGGTCACACGAGAACCTCATCACTACCTCTAGTCACTGGTCACATGAGAACCTCATCACTACCTCTAGTCACATGAGAATCTCATCACTACCTCTAGTCACTGGTCACATGAGAATCTCATCATTACCTCTAGTCACTGGTCATATGAGAACCTCATCACTATCTCTAGTCACTGGTCATATGAGAACCCCATCACTTCCTCTAGTCACTGGTCATATGAGAACCTCATCACTATCTCTAGTCACTGGTCATATGAGAACCCCACCACTACCTCTAGTCACTGGTCATATGAGAACCTCATCACTATCTCTAGTCACTGGTCACATGAGAGCCCCATCACTTTCTCTAGTCACTGGTCACATGAGAACCTCATCACTACCTCTAGTCACTAGTCACATGAGAACCCCATCACTTCCTCTAGTCACTGGTCACATGAGAACCTCATCACTATCTCTAGTCATTGGTCACATGAGAACCCCATCACTTCCTCTAGTCACTGGTCACGAGAACCTCATCACTACCTCTAGTCACTGGTCACATGAGAACCTCATCACTACCTTTAGTCACTGGTCACGAGAACCTCATCACTACTTCTAGTCACTGGTCACATGAGAACCTCATCACTACCTCTAGTCACATGAGAATCTCATCACTACCTCTAGTCACTGGTCACATGAGAATCTCATCATTACCTCTAGTCACTGGTCATATGAGAACCCCATCACTACCTCTAGTCACTGGTCATATGAGAACTCATCACTACCTCTAGTCACTGGTCACATGAGAACCTCATCACTACCTCTAGTCACTGGTCATATGAGAACCCCATCACTACCTCTAGTCACTGGTCACATGAGAACCCCATCACTACCTCTAGTCACTGGTCATATGAGAACCCCATCACTACCTCTAGTCACTGGTCACATGAGAACCCCATCACTTCCTCTAGTCACTGGTCACATGAGAACCTCATCACTACCTCTCACTGGTAGTCACTGGTCACATGAGAACCTCATCACTACCTCTAGTCACTGGTCACATGAGAACCTCATCACTACCTCTAGTCACTGGTCACATGAGAACCTATAGTCACACATGAGTCACACCTCTCAGTCACATGAGACCTCTAGTCACTGGTCACATGAGACTACCTCAGTCACATGAGAATCTCATACCTCTAGTCTCACATGAGAACCTCATCACTACCTCAGTCACATGAGAACCTCATCACTACCTCTAGTCACTGGTCACATGAGAACCTCATCACTCATCACTACCTAGTCACATGAGACTACCTCTAGTCACATCTCACTACCTCTAGTCACTGGTCACATGAGAACCTCATCACTACCTCTAGTCACATGAGAATCTCATCACTACCTCTAGTCACTGGTCATATGAGAACCCCGTCACTACCTCTAGTCACTGGTCATATGAGAACCTCATCACTATCTCTAGTCACTGGTCACATGAGAACCTCATCACTATCTCTAGTCAATGGTCACATGAGAACCTCATCCCTACCTCTAGTCACTGGTCACACGAGAACCCCATCACTTCCTCTAGTCACTGGTCACATGAGAACCTCATCACTACCTCTAGTCACATGAGAATCTCATCACTACCTCTAGTCACTGGTCACATGAGAACCTCATCACTACCTCTAGTCACATGAGAATCTCATCACTACCTCTAGTTACTGGTCACATGAGAACCTCATCACTACCTCTAGTCACATGAGAATCTCATCACTACCTCTAGTCACTGGTCACATGAGAATCTCATCATTACCTCTAGTCACTGGTCATATGAGAACCTCATCACTTCGTCTAGTCACTGGTCACATGAGAACCTCATCACTACCTCTAGTCACTGGTCACACGAGAACCCCATCAATACCTCTAGTCACTGGCACATAAGAACCTCATCACTACCTCTAGTCACTGGTCACATAAGTTAAAAATGACCACTAAGTCTGAAGTACAAACATTCACACAAACATTCTGACTGTGTGGACCATACCCAACTAACTGAATATAAGTTTCAGCAGCAACTCATATCCAATAACACACAAACATACAAATATTGACTACAACTCTCAGCAACAATGATCTCCCACATAACTGCACAAAATACACACACAAAGTCCAGCAACACAGGACTGCACATGACATGACTGCACAAAATACACATCACACAGATTTCAATGCCCAGCATATGACTGCATTGTAAACACCTACCTACACACTCTACACCAACATATGGTCAGTATAGTGACAAGTTTTACATACCACAAACCTATATGATGTACTTGTGGTGGTCAGACTGCCTCAACCACAACATTCCATTCCAAGGGCCTCCATCAACTACTGCAAGCTAGAGCATCAGTGTATAAAGCACAGCTACAATCAATCATCTCATTCCCCAATAATCAAAATCTAGTCAAATTCATAGAAATAAAATGAAATAAACACCATGGTGACCTAGTGAAGTGGACACATGGTGACCTAATGAAGTGGACACATGGTGACGTAGTGAAGTGGACACATGGTGACCCAATGAAGTGGACACATGGTACCTAATGAAGTGGACACATGGTGACCTAATGAAGTGGACACATGGTGACGTAGTGAAGTGGACACATGGTGACCTAATGAAGTGGACACATGGTGACCTAGTGAAGTGGATACATGGTGACCTAATGAAGTGGACACATGGCGACCTAATGAAGTGGACACATGGTGACCTAGTGAAGTGGACACATGGTGACCTAATGAAGTGGACACATGGTGACCGTATGAAGTGGACACATGGTGACCTAATGAAGTGGACACATGGTGACCTAGTGAAATGGACACATGGTGACCTAATGAAGTGGACACATGGTGACCTAATGAAGTGGACACATGGTGACCTAATGAAGTGGACACATGGTGACGTAGTGAAGTGGACACATGGTGACCTAGTGAAGTGGATACATGGTGACCTAATGAAGTGGACACATGGCGACCTAGTGAAGTGGACACATGGTGACGTAGTGAAGTGGACACATGGTGACCTAGTGAAGTGGACACATGGTGACCTAGTGAAGTGGACACATGGTGACCTAGTGAAGTGGACACATGGTGACCTAGTGAAGTGGACACATGGTGACCTAGTAAAGTGGACACATGGTGACCTAATGAAGTGGACACATGGTGACCTAATGAAGTGGACACATGGCGACCTAATGAAGTGGACACATGGTGACCTAATGAAGTGGACACATGGTGACCCAATGAAGTGATGGACACATGGTGACCCAATGAAGTGGACACATGGTGACCGTATGAAGTGGACACATGGTGATCTAATGAAGTGGACACATGGTGACCTAATGAAGTGGACACATGGTGACCCAATGAAGTGATGGACACATGGTGACCTAATGAAGTGGACACATGGTTAATTACAGTGTCTCCCACCCCCAGTGAAAATCACGCATGAAACCCTGCTAACGGTCTTTTATATTAGGCCATCAAATGGACAATACGATGTCCATTTCATTAATAAAGTAAGGAAAAAAAACAAAAACAACAACAACAACAAAACAAAACATAAATCAACCACTAAATGTAGGTACAATTCAAGGAATTGAACTATCATGTATTGAGTTTAGGTCACTCACTAGATGGAAAGGACTCTGTGGAGTAAGCAGACAACCCACCCACAGTCAAGCAATGGAGACTTTAAAGAGAGCTGATCTGCATGTTAGGCCCTGTAGTAGACATCGTATGGCTCCCTGTACTACAGCTCCATCCCTGTAAGACATATATGCATGTATATGTTGGTAGCAGAGCCAATCACAGGGCAAATGTCACAGCACATCACACAATTAAATAAGGCAATTAATAGGGCATGTGCAGTCCTAATTAATGCCCATCTATATGTGGTACATAGTTGGTTGAGTGTAGCTATGTATATGCTAAGAAAGGTCACTTTAAATGTAATGGCCAATGATTTGATAGCTCCTTAGCAAATACAGATACTTCATAGTAAGTTATACTTGTACAACTGAAGAAGACACTATGTATGTATGTACGTGTAGTATGAAATCAAGTTAACACAATGATAGAAGAGACTATTAGTTCATCCCAGGTGAGACTTGTAAATTATATTACCTATGTGCGTGCACAGTATTAATAGTACTACGTCATGCACAGTGCTAGCACTATGTGTGTGCACAGTGTTAGTGCTACGTCATGCACAGTGCTAGCACTATGTGTGTGCACAGTGTTAGCACTATGTGTGTGCACAGTGCTAGCACTATGTGTGTGCACAGTGATAGCACTATGTGCGTGCACAGTAATAGTACTACGTGTGTGCACAGTGTTAGCACTATGTGTGTGCACAGTGTTAGTACTACGTGCATGCACAGTGTTAGTACGATGTGTGTGCACAGTGTTAGACTTGTAAATTATATTACCTATGTGCGTGCACAGTATTAATAGTACTACGTCATGCACAGTGCTAGCACTATGTGTGTGCACAGTGTTAGTGCTACGTCATGCACAGTGCTAGCACTATGTGTGTGCACAGTGTTAGCACTATGTGTGTGCACAGTGCTAGCACTATGTGTGTGCACAGTGTTAGTGCTACGTCATGCACAGTGCTAGCACTATGTGTGTGCACAGTGTTAGCACTATGTGTGTGCACAGTGCTAGCACTATGTGTGTGCACAGTGATAGCACTATGTGCGTGCACAGTTATAGTACTACGTGTGTGCACAGTGTTAGCACTATGTGTGTGCACAGTGTTAGTACTACGTGCATGCACAGTGTTAGTACTATGTGTGTGCACAGTGATAGCACTATGTGCATGCACAGTGTTAGTACTACGTGCATGCACAGTGCTAGCACTATGTGCGTGCACAGTGTTAGTACTATGTGCGTGCACAGTGCTAGCACTATGTGCGTGCACAGTGTTAGTACTACGTGTGTGCACAGTGTTAGCACTATGTGTGTGCACAGTGTTAACACTATGTGTGTGCACAGTGTTAGCACTATGTGCGTGCACAGTGTTAGTACTACGTGCATGCACAGTGTTAGTACTACGTGTGTGCACAGTGCTAGCACTATGTGTGTGCACAGTGATAGTACTACGTGTGTGCACAGTGTTAGCACTATGTGTGTGCACAGTGTTAGCACTATGTGTGTGCACAGTGTTAGCACTATGTGCGTGCACAGTGTTAGTACTACGTGCATGCACAGTGTTAGTACTATGTGTGTGCACAGTGTTAGCACTATGTGCATGCACAGTGATAGTACTACGTGTGTGCACAGTGTTAGCACTATGTGTGTGCACAGTGTTAGTACTACGTGCATGCACAGTGTTAGTACTATGTGCGTGCACAGTGTTAGTACTACGTCATGCACAGTGCTAGCACTATGTGTGTGCACAGTGTTAGCACTATGTGCATGCACAGTGTTAGTACTATGTGTGTGCACAGTAATAGTACTACGTGTGTGCACAGTGCTAGCACTATGTGCGTGCACAGCGTTAGTACTACGTGCATGCACAGTGTTAGCACTATGTGCGTGCACAGTGTTAGTACTACGTGCATGCACAGTAATAGTACTACGTGTGTGCACAGTGTTAGTACTACGTGCATGCACAGTGTTAGTACTATGTGTGTGCACAGTGTTAGCACTATGTGCATGCACAGTGTTAGTACTACGTCATGCACAGTGCTAGCACTATGTGTGTGCACAGTGTTAGTACTATGTGCGTGCACAGTGTTAGTACTATGTGCGTGCACAGTGTTAGTACTACGTGCATGCACAGTGTTAGTACTACGTCATGCACAGTGCTAGCACTATGTGTGTGCACAGTGTTAGCACTATGTGCATGCACAGTGTTAGTACTATGTGTGTGCACAGTAATAGTACTACGTGCATGCACAGTGCTAGCACTATGTGCGTGCACAGCGTTAGTACTACGTGCATGCACAGTGTTAGCACTATGTGCGTGCACAGTGTTAGTACTATGTGTGTGCACAGTGATAGTACTACGTGTGTGCACAGTGTTAGCACTATGTGTGTGCACAGTGTTAGTACTATGTGTGTGCACAGTGTTAGCACTATGTGCGTGCACAGTGTTAGTACTACGTGCATGCACAGTGTTAGTACTATGTGTGTGCACAGTGTTAGCACTATGTGCGTGCAGTGTTAGTACTACGTGCATGCACAGTGTTAGTACTATGTGCATGCACAGTGTTAGTACTATGTGCGTGCACAGTGTTAGCACTATGTGCGTGCACAGTGTTAGTACTACGTGCATGCACAGTGTTAGTACTATGTGTGTGCACAGTGTTAGCACTATGTGCATGCACAGTGCTAGCACTATGTGTGTGCACAGTGATAGCACTATGTGCGTGCACAGTGTTAGTACTACGTGCATGCACAGTGCTAGCACTATGTGTGTGCACAGTGTTAGTACTATGTGTGTGCACAGTGTTAGCACTATGTGCATGCACAGTGTTAGTACTATGTGCATGCACAGTAATAGGACTACGTGTGTGCACAATAATAGTACTACGTGTGTGCACAGTGTTAGCACTATGTGTGTGCACAGTGTTAGCACTATGTGCGTGCACAGTGTTAGTACTACGTGTGTGCACAGTGCTTGCACTATGTGCGTGCACAGCGTTAGTACTACGTGCATAGCGTTAGTACTACGTGCATGCACAGTGCTAGCACTATGTGCGTGCACAGTGTTAGTACTACGTGCATGCACAGTGTTAGTACTATGTGTGTGCACAGTGTTAGTACTACGTGCATGCACAGTGTTAGTACTATGTGTGTGCACAGTGATAGCACTATGTGTGTGCACAGTGCTAGCACTATGTGTGTGCACAGTGATAGCACTATGTGCGTGCACAGTAGCACAGTGTTAGCACTATGTGTGTGCACAGTGTTAGCACTATGTGCGTGCACAGTGTTAGTACTACGTGCATGCACAGTAATAGTACTACGTGTGTGCACAGTGCTAGCACTATGTGTGTGCACAGTGTTAGTACTATGTGTGTGCACAGTGCTAGCACTATGTGCGTGCACAGTATTAATAGTACTACGTGCATGCAGTGATAGCACTATGTGCGTGCACAGTGTTAGTACTACGTGCATGCACAGTGTTAGTACTACGTGCATGCACAGTGTTAGTACTATGTGTGTGCACAGTGTTAGCACTATGTGTGTGCACAGTGTTAGCACTATGTGCGTGCACAGTGTTAGTACTACGTGTGTGCACAGTGCTAGCACTATGTGTGTGCACAGTGATAGCACTATGTGTGTGCACAGTGATAGTACTACGTGTGTGCACAGTGTTAGCACTATGTGTGTGCACAGTGATAGTACTACGTGTGTGCACAGTGTTAGTACTATGTGTGTGCACAGTGTTAGCACTATGTGTGTGCACAGTGATAGCACTATGTGTGTGCACAGTGATAGCACTATGTGCGTGCACAGTAATAGTACTACGTGTGTGCACAGTGTTAACACTATGTGTGTGCACAGTGTTAGCATTATGTGCGTGCACAGTGTTAGTACTACGTGCATGCACAGTGTTAGTACTATGTGTGTGCACAGTGTTAGCACTATGTGCATGCACAGTAATAGTACTATGTGTGTGCACAGTGTTAGCACTATGTGTGTGCACAGTGTTAGCACTATGTGCGTGCACAGTGTTAGTACTACGTGCATGCACAGTAATAGTACTACGTGTGTGCACAGTGCTAGCACTATGTGTGTGCACAGTGTTAGTACTATGTGTGTGCACAGTGCTAGCACTATGTGCGTGCACAGTGTTAGTACTATGTGTGTGCAGAGTGTTAGCACTATGTGTGTGTGCACAGTGTTAGCACTTCGTGTGCAGTACTACTTCGTGAATGCAGTGTTAGTATTAGTATGTGTATGTACAATGATAACAGTAGTGCATGCCTAGAGACTTACCATTATTCTCTTCTTCAATCAAGAACACCAGAACCTCAGCACAGATAGCAGCAGCCCAAGCACCATGAAATCTAGGAAATGGAAAAAAAAGGTTATGGCAATATTAATTCTAATGGAAAAGAAAATTAGTTATCAAGCCAAGCAAATGAAGCACCAAAGGTGTGAACCCTCAGCGCTACTATACACTAGCTAGCTATAACAAAATAATTTCTCAGACCGAAAAAATAATATATTTAGCTATTCCTAATCAGGTATCAATACAGCTCAAGCAATGAAAACATAGATGTAGCTAATTGCTGTCTAAAGAAGTAGCTAAACATGCAGGAGACTCTCACCGGTATATAGTTTCAACGTAAAACACCTGAATTCCAGCTCTCATTTACTTTTCAGTATGAAGCAAAAACTAACGTGGGAAGAAAAGAAATTATTTGCCCATGTGATTGCGACATGACGATAGGGGACATTACCTACAAAAATTTGAACCTACACGGAGCAGACAGCTTGTTAAATCATCATCCTGAGCAAGATCATACTTAAATCAACAGTTAATTGTCAGTAATCTCCAAAATCAGCTGACAGACAGACAAATAGATGGGACGACTACTATAACCCACTTGCGCATGCGCGCTGAGGGCTAATAATAACAATCTGGCCAACGGCACCAATATCATTGCATACTACAGAACCACTAGCCTCAGATGATACTTGATACTTTATAAATATATATCTCTGTTCTATATGCAACAGCACAGGCCACCCAACACTTTCATACTTGTTTCAACTCTAGTGTTATAAGGGCCCAAAGAGTGGGAGCTGGAGGACAACTTGAGGATGCTAGGGAAGGTCTAGTACAAAAGAATAGCCAAGTGAAGGGTGCATGGTAAGGTCATAAGGTAAGGGATAGCATCAGCAGATGAGCAGTGCAATGAGACTGTCACTAATAAAGCATGTATAGACTTGCCAGCAAAGTGTGAGCATCAACCAAGAATGGGTCAAAGCCATAGTCTAAAGAGACAGCCAAAGCAGCCAAGGGAACGCACCACTACAAGTTTACCCTAATAATGCCCACCCTGTAACAAGTAATAGGAGAATATCAGTAAGTCTTCAACTTTTTGGTTGGACATAAATCCAGTGTGGTAGACTCAATGCAGGTGAACCTAAGTCATGCCCCAAAACAAAAACAAACAAACAAACAAACAAAAAAACTCTGGAAAGATTTGTACCTAGACAATAAAAGAGGCAGGGCCACCAACATTATCACTATTAGGGATGAGGCCTGGTTATGTTCACACCCGTTATCAACTTACTTCATGACACTTGCTTCGCCAACATCTTGTATTGACTAGCCTTGATACATCAGCAGTATGTTGCTACCTGCAAAATAAGCCAATGGGAAATGCCATCACTACTGGACAAGATAATACAGTTGAGGTCCTGCTGTATAAAAATTACATGGATATAATAGCTATATGATTCCATTCAATTTTTATAGTTGTGCCGCCATTCCATTTAGCTACTCTAGTCTAGCTATTAGGTAGTTGGGCGGAGCCCGACCTCTGCTGAAGGGAGAGGTCGGGTAACAAGCCTATATCCGGGTTTGTTCCTGCTGAGTCAGCTAATCATGACGTCATGAGCCGATTGTGTGGGATTTACGATTTGTGGCCATTCTTTTCACCCACGCACATTTCTTGCTCCTTTTGCTCCTTGTGTGTACGTATATTTCTGCGTAGGCGTATTCCTGTCCGCCCACCCATTCCCTTAGCATTTAACCACACTGCAATCTGATTGGACTGCAACGTACGTTGCAGCAGGGAACAAACCCGGGTATAGGCTTGTTACCCGACCTCTCCCTTCAGCCGAGGTCGGGCTCCGCCCAACTAGCTATTAGGTGAGCGAATTTTTAAATTCACTGATATTATTACGAGTAAGTGACAAGTAGTACCCTTTAGACACTTGCTAACTAATGATAGGATTAGATGGAGGGACAAACATACAAGCCTAATGCAGCTGTCTTGTGAAACCACTGAAGATGACTCTAAGATATATATGTCAAGTTTACATAGCAAACAACCGGTTTCCATTTTTTGTCAGACTTACATACTAGCAAACTCAAACAGGCACCTTGTACACACTATTTGTCTCAAACTACTTAAGAAACTAGTGTACAGAATTATTAGACAGTCCTCCTCTCCCACATCACTAGAGTATTACTAGATTGGCATTACTATTTTTTAAGGGGCAAAGCTTTTAACTTACTCTTGAAAGCTGAGTGTGATACTTTCATTTAACCGAACCGCCATAATGAAAAGTTAGTCTCATGTACCGATTCACTTTACCAATCGCTAATCGAGTGTAGAGGTTCCAGGTTGGTAAAGGGTCTCGCCCTCCCCTCGCTTTATTATCTAGCTTTTTTGCGTTGAGCCACGGGGCGGTTACGGGGCTACTAGCTAGATTACTGAACTCAGTCTTGGTAGCAACCGTGACAGAACAGTGAGTAAAGCCTACACAAACCAAAAGCGGTTGATTTAAATTTACAGCTTCTTACCCAATGCACGGATGATCCTTGTGTCTTACAACTAATATATAGTTTGTTTCGAGTTCATATTCAAGGGTTTTTGTACGCACCTGTGCTAATCAATTAATTGGGTAAAGGGATTTACAACTACTTAACGGCTTCTCAAAGTGGTTTGGTAAAGCGTCACCTTTTCAATTACTATGGTAAGTTGATTTGTGCAAAGACAAATGCTGTTTTTACTTTCTTGAATTGCGTTGACACTTTTACCATATTAAGATGTAAGCTGCAATCTCAGGTTTTATTTAATTGTCTCCTATTTTTTTTTAAAGCCAAGACTATCCCTGGCATGAAACCAATGAGACTCAGGTTAATGTTAATGTCATAATATAATTTTAATAATTATTAGAAATAACCACATATACATATTTAGCTGTCTTGTTCTCAAACTTAGCTATCAAGCATGCCTTGAAATTCTTCATTAGAACTTTAAGCTCTTCAGCTTCCTCGTTGTTAGTGCTGTGAATAAAAACATTAAAATTTAGTAAAGCTAGCCACTATGAATATAGCTTGCACAATGACGCATAAAGTGTGCTTTATAGAATCTTGCCCACTAAATTGTGAACCACATAAGACCAGCATAATGATATGCACATTAATTGTAAACATTCTATAACTTTTTTCTCAATGAATCCACAGCAATTCGTAAAAATGAAGATTGGCTATGTATATAGCTATATTCTATATCTAGAGTACTATACCCTACGACTATAGAAATAAAAAAAACAACTCACCACCAGAAGAGTAGTCGTTTCTAAAAAGTGCTCCAAGAGAATTCAAATTCTTCTCACTTGCTATTAAACAATAGCGAACTATACTAAACAATAGCGAAACCTTACCCATTGTCATTCGGTAAGGGGTTTTCCAGCCAAACGGCGATGTCATGGTGACACTGTACCACTTTCGCAGCAACCATTGGTACGGGTCGCAAATAAAATTAATTCATCTATTGTATTGCTGTATTTATTTATTTATTCAATCATTGATTATTTCATGTTTTATTGTTATGATAAATGAAAAGATGACAAGTTTTCTCACCACTAATCTAGACAATAAAGACAATGAAAAGCAATTGAGTAAAATATCTAAAAGTGAATAAATAAAAAAATCCAAGCAATTATTGTTTGCTGGTGTAGTTAAAAATTGCCACTGCCTTCTTCCCTGCACTTCTACAGAAAGCCTCTGGAAGAGATGGCTGGTGAAATTTTTATCACCTGATTCGTGTGTCAGGCAATTTTCCCACTCTAAAAAAAAAGGCAGCGAGTTGAGGCTAACAAGCCACTGAAATAGATAAATAAGTTAATGATTTTAATTAATTTATTTCATTTCATATAATAAAGAATCAATTATTCATTTTAATATAAATATATATATATAAACAAGTAAATGAATACAAATAACAATAAATAAATAAAATTTCCAGCCCTTTGCTAGACATCTTTTGAGTGTGATTATTAATTATATTTCTCCGTTATTAACTATTTAATTAATTTAATTAATTTTTGATTTAAATACTTTTCACTTGTAATTTTCATTATTCATCAACAACGTAAAATAATAACTAAATTAATTAAATAACAATAAATAAATAAATTTCCAGCCCTGTGCTATGTAGATATCTCTTGAGTGCGATTATACATTTTACTTCTCCTATTTAATTAATTTTTGATTTAAATATTTTTCACTCATAATTTTCATTATTTCATCAACAATGTAAAATAATAACTAAAATTAATTAATTAATGAAATATACAAATGAATAAATAAATTGAGTATATAAATAAATAAATAAATATAAATAGATAAAGAAATAAATAAAATAAATACACATACATAAATAAATAAAGAAATAAAGAAATAATTAAAATAAATACACACATAAAATAAATAAATAAATAACTAAATAAATATGAATGAACTAATCAATAAATAAATAAACAAAGATAAACAAGTAAGTAAATAAAGAAATAAAGAAAGGAAGCAATAAAATAACAAATGAATAAACAAATAAACAAATAAAAAATAAACTGTTATTGTTATTATTATTATTACTATTATTATTATTACTATAATTATTATTATTATTACTATAATTATTATTATTACTATAATTATTATTATTACTATAATTATTATTATTATTACTATTATTATTATTATTACTATTCTTATTACTATTACTATTATTAATATTATTATTATTACTATTATTATTATTATTACTATTCTTATTATTGTTATTACTATTATTAATATTATTATTATTAATATTATTATTATTAATTATTATTACTATTATTATTACTATTACTATTACTAGTATTGCTATTATATTATTATTATGATTAGTTAGCTTATTGAACAAAATAAATCAATCAATCAATAAATAAGTAAATAAATAAATAAATACGTAAATAAATAAGTAAATTAATTAATTAATTAATGAATACCTATGTGAATAAACAAATAAATAAATAGATAATAAATAATTATATGAACATAGATAAATAAATAACTAAATAAATAAAAATAAATAAATGAATAAATAAATAAATAAATAAATAAATATTTATTATTGTTGTAATTGTACAAATTAACAGTCAAATGTTTAATGCTAACTAAGTTTTTATTGTTGTTAACTAATACTTATTTGGAAATTATAATAAAAAACTTGATTTTGTCAATTAAATACTGTAATAAATAAATAAATAAATAATAAATAAATAAATGTATAAATAAGTAAAATGTTCATAAATAAAACATAAACATGTAAAATAAATAATTAATGAATAAATAAACTGACTTTGTAATCGAATAAGAAAGAATTAATACTGAGTTGGTCCACAAACAGTTTTCAAATTTGGGTACAAGAAGTTTGCAAATAGTTCACAGTTCAGTTCATGAACACTTTGTTAACTACCATGTGTACTCCTACTCAAAAAGTTTACAAGTAGTTTGCAAGACTGTCATTGTGAACCAATTGTGTATATATTGGCAACCACTTGTAAACCTCAAACATTTGTTAACTTAGTGGAAACTACAAGTTCACAATTTGTAAACTACCCTTGTAAACTCGGGCTTTTGGCCCTGTGAAAGCCATGCACTTGTCAAAATCCAACCCTTTATTGGACAAAGAAGACTTCAAAGCATCAAAAAGATTCCTGGCATTACTGATATTGACAATAGGCATGTCTAAGAACTTTGTCCTAACATCACCAACTTCATGATCAAGAATTTTGATAAGGATTATACAAGATTTATTAGTTTTATCATTCGACTCGTCCATCATTACTGAATATGGACCACTCTTCTTTAAGCTGTCCAACATTGTTTCAGTATGATGTGGTGCTAATGCTCCCTTTATAATTGCTGCTGTCTAGCACAGCTATAAGTAAATACCCAAAGGCCTACTACTTCACTAGCCTGCAGGCTTTCCTTTGTGGCATGTTTATAGTTAGTGTGGTTACTAGTAGCTTTGATTAGGTCTAGACAGCCAGCTGGCTAGCACAGCTATAAGTAAATACCCAAAGGCCTACTACTTCACTAGCCTGCATAGAGCTCTTCTGTATTGTGACACAAATATCATTGTTGTCTTTGTCTGTGTTTTTGTGGTGTTGTAGTGGAGCTTCAAGCTCGATGTATATGTGTGTGCGTGGAGTTGAAATGTTATTCTAGACCTTGGGTTTTTACCTTGGGTTTATTTTACCTTGGGTCTATTTTACCTTTGGTTTATTTTACCTTGGGTCTATTTTACCTTGGGTTTATTTTACCTTGGGTTTATTTTACCTTGGGTTTATTTTAGTACATTGGGTCTATTTTACCTTGGGCTTATTTTACCTTGGGTCTATTTTACCTTGGGTTTATTTTACCTCTGGTTTATTTTACCTTGGGTTTATTTTACCTTGGGTTTATTTTACCTTGGGTTTATTTTACCTTGGGTTTATTTTATTTGGCAAAGATAGTTATCTGGCTGACCTGTTATAAGGAAGTTGTTGGTGTGGTTGATTAGGGACAACCCCTGGGTCTGTCCCTTACCTCAGGCCTCAAGCAAAGAGCTGCCCAAAAGGTTTGATCTGAAGTGTTATGTAGTTATACAATTGGATTGGAAGCTCATAATTATAGAAGATAGGTGTGTCCACTTAGATTTGTTGGATATCAAATTTTACAACCTAATGTGTTTGTGGTCACCATGCAGGATGGTTGCTCAGCAAGTCTTAGAGTGCTGATACACTAACACCCACACATCCAAGTAAAAACATCACATTATTGCAAATATCGCCATACTGAGTTTGTGTTTCTGTATGATAAGAAAGCTGTGGTACCAGCAGGGGACCTTCACATGTAGATATCTTGTAAAAACATTGACAAGCCATAGAGCGATTTTGACTATAGTGCATGAGTTTCTGCAATGGAAATATGTGTAGCTCTGACAACTTGCATGATTGATGCTAGCACATTCTTAATTATAGTATGTTGTCATTACGAATTGATTTTTTGCAAATTATTCACGAAATCATTCAACCGATTGGCTAATTTGAAAGGTTGCCTGTTTATCAATTACACATTGCTTTAGACAATCGGTTACAAAGTATCATTCAAATTAGCTATCAGAAATTCATTTATTTCTATTCTGCAATAGAAGCAAACCCACACACTGGCCACTTGTATTAAATATTCTGATTTTCCGTTATAATTTTACTAAATTCTGTTCTTTAAAATGGCGAATTGCTTCTGGATGGCCATAGGAACAATGAAGTCATATTTTAGTATTTGTTTTAACTACAAGTTATCTTTTACTTCTTATTCTTTAAGAGCTACACTTTAAAGACCTGTTTACTACATATGAGCTGTGCTCCTTTCTTTGGGAATTTATAATTAATCCAAAACAACAACAACAAAACCAAAGCAATTGTGAATGGTAAAATGAAAGAACTGATCAATTGTTTATAATAAGTAGAACAAATTTTGTGCAAACAAAAAGTGAAGAGTATCTTGTTGACTTGCCCTTCCTTTCTATTTTATTATTTCAATGATTCAGCCATTCTCAGCTGAAATAATTATAATAATGGCAAATTTTTGTAATTCTAACAGCCAATATTGTCAATTGGTGACCCCTGAAGAGGGCTTCAGCAAGAAGTTGAAATGTTATGTTAAGTTTTAATTAACAATATTGGCTGTTAGAACGAAATTTTTTTGTTGCTATTATTAGTTGTATTATTAGCAAATACCAGGCCGTATGGTGCTTGATGTACTAAATTTAGCAAATTAAAAATACAGCTGCACATGGTAATTTTTATATATTAATTGGTGAGCGAGCAAAGTGAGCGAGACACTTACAGGTTAACGCAATTGAGGGGATGTGTGTTTGTTTGTATATATATGTTTGGACATACGTATGTCATTTTGTACTTTGACCCTCTCATATTTTTGTGTTAGCTCAGTGTTCGAACCCGTCCCTAACTTCACTAAACAGAATCCTCTGGTTATTAATCATTACCCGTATCACCCTAGAAATTGAATTGTTTACCATTTTGAATTCTTTTGCGGGTGCAGTTAGAATAAAAAACACTTAGGGGAGTTCCATTTTTTTTTCGAGTTAGTGGCAGTGGTAAGTTAATATGTCAAAGTTATAAGCCCTACGCAACAGTATTTACTTGAAAATTCATTGTCCACTAGACTAACCACTGAGGTAAGCCTTGTGTTCATTGTCCACTAGACTAACCACTGAGGTAAGCCTTGTGTTCATATGTTCACTTAAGTTAAACGTATTGTGCATTAAAACTACTACTTAGCTAATGAGTATCACAAAGAAAAGGTTTATAACGCGATTTTTTTTTTTGTTGCTCTTTTTTTTCTTTCAATTCAAGCAGTTGTGGGGAGTGGTTACTATGGCATTGAAACCACTTTACAATATATACGTATAATTCAAAAACTCGACTTTATTATTTAGCAACTTGAGTGCTAGGAGTTAAAATCAATTGTTTAACAGTAGTTTTAGCCTAGCTCACCGTTGTGCTCAAGCACATCACTAGTTATCCTGTACCACTTGGTTTAGTTACAGTTGTTCCGGCCAGCCCTCACTAAAGTGGTTGCCAAGGCAACACCTAGAGGAAATTTCTAGAACTGGACTCATCCTTGTTTGTATGTTTGTGACTCCCTAAGTTTTGTCTGACTCCCTTTAACACTCTATACACCCCACCGTTTGTGTCTCCCTCTATATTGATTCAGTCACACCTCTTATTCAATAACTAATTATCACCTCCCCCCTTTAGTATCATTTTTTCCCCTATATATCTCTGTACACCCTCCAGTTTTCATCAGTCTTGCAAGAAGTTGAAATAACTAGTTTCTAATCTAGCCACTACCTAGCTACTATTCCTGTAGTGGGGTCAAGCCTGAGGGCCTTACAACTCCTCTACATAGCGTTTGCTGCCCCAACAGTTCAAATTTTTTCTCACTTACTTTTTTTTGTGCTCAATACTGTTTAAATTCGTTTGCTAGGCATTAACTATTATAATTCTGAATATTATTACTAATCTAAATGAACATAATAATCTGAACGTATTGAGTGAAAAACTGAAAAAAAGATTGGATTGGTCACGGCAATCTCTCCGTGATCTCGTCGCACTTTATCAGCCATGCCTTATCTTGACGAAATTCCTAGGCAACGCTGTTTAACTAAGGTCAATGGTACGATTTCTTCGATGAAAAAATAATGCAAGGTTACAATTTTTTGTAAAGACCTCAGCGAAACCTGGATATAACACTATTGTTTTTCATTGTTATTGAATGGGTGAGTCATTTTAGAAAATTATTACAAAAACTATAGGAAATAGCTGTAGCTCATAGGTAGCTCTCACTGCTAGTAATAAACACAAGAATAACAATTGATGGCTTTAAGAAATGCAAATGTAATAGGCAAATCCCTATTGTATTAAGTGTAGCTAGGCTAGCTTGATCGCCACTTGTGCTCCAGCATATCACTAGTAACTATTGTGTTATTGGTTCCATGAGGGAATAGGAAATTGGCTTTAAAACCCTTCCGATGCTGTAACTGCATATAACTAGTGATGTGCTTGAGCACAAATGGCGAGCGAGCCTAAAGACTATACTATTTTTATATGAATGATTTTGACTTCTAATACTGAAGCTACTGAAAATAAGGTCCAGTTTTTAAATCTCGCATACACGGTAAAGGGATTTCAGTGCCATAGTAACAACTCTCTGCAACTGTTTGAATTGAAGGAAAAAAACAACAACAAAACAATACACGTTATTTAAAAGTTTTCTTTGTGATATTCTTTAGCTAAGTAGTGGTTGTAACACACAATGCTTTGACACAACTGGACATGCACCTGTGTTACACAGACTTACCTTCGCAGTAGTATAGTGGACAATGTATTTTCAAGTAAATACTGTTGCGCACGGCTTATAACCATGACAAAGAGCGCATTGACTTACCACCCCCACTAACTCGAATAGAAATGGAAGTCCTGTAAGTCTTCACGTTTTAACTGCACCAGTAAAAGAATTCAAAAAGGTAAACAATTCAATTTCTAGGGTGATACGGGTACTGATCGATAAACAGAGGATTCTGTTTAGTGAAGTTTGGGACGGGGTCGACAACCGAACTAACACAAAAACGCGAGGGTCAAAGTACAAAAATGCCTTACGTACGTCCATACATGTATACAAATCACAAACATCCCCGATTTTCGATTGTGTTACCCCTGTAAGTGTCTCGCTCGCTACGCTCGCTCGCCAATAGTATTGAACCCGTACTGGCAGGTTAACTAGTGGTGTGCTTGAGCACAAATGGCGAGCGAGCCTAAAGACTATACTATTTTTATTGACTTCTAACACTGAAGCTACTGAAAATAAGGTCCAGTTTTTTAATTTAGCATACAGGGTAAAGGGATTTCAGTGCCATAGTAACAACTCTCTGCAACTGCTTGAATTGAAGGAAAAAACAACAACAACAAAACAATACGCGTTATTTAAAAGTTTTCTTTGTGATATTCTTTAGCTAAGTAGTGGTTGTAACACACAATGCTTTGACACAGCTGGACATGCACCTACACAGACTTACCTTCGCAGTAGTCTAGTGGACAATGTATTTTCAGGTAAATACTGTGCGCACGGCTTATAACATGACAAAGAGCGCATTGACTTACCACCGCCACTAACTCGAATAGAAATGGAAGTCCCTTAAGTTGTCAAGTTTTAACTGTACCGGCAAAAGAATTCAAAACGGTAAACAATTCAATTTCTAGGGTGATACGGGTACTGATCGATAAACCAGAGGATTCTGTTTTAGTGCAATTTGGGACGGGGGTCGAACAAATAAACCTAACACAAAAAAGAGAGGGGTCAAAGTACAAATGACATACCGTGTACGTCCAAACATATATACAAATAAAAACTAGTGATGTGCTTGAGACAAAATGCGGGAGCGGCGTAAAGAATATATGTTTTCATATGAATGATTTTGAAGTCTAACACTAAAGCTATCGAAAATTAGGTCGTTTTAATTTCGCATACACAGTTTTTTTGTTAAAGGGATTTCAGAAACAACTCTCTGCAACTGCTTGAATTGAAGAGAAAACAAAAAATAAAACAATACAAGTTATTTAAAAGTTTTCTTTGTGATATGTTTAGCAAAGTAGGGTTGTAACACACCACCTGCTTTGACACAACTGGAAATGCACCTACACAGACTTACCTTCGCGGTTAGTATAGTGGGACCAATGTATTTTAAAAGTTTACAATACAGTGCGCACGGCTTATAACCATGGACAAAGGAGCGCATTGACGTACCACCGCCAATAACCGAATAGAAAATGAAGTCCCTTATGTTTCAGTTTAACTGCACCCGCCAAGAATCGCAAAAACGGTAACACTTCCCCTTTCTAGGGTGATACGGGTACTTGATCGATAAACCAGAGGATTCTGTTTTAGTTGCAATTGGGACGGGGGTCGACAACGAACTAACACAAAAACGCGAGGGGTCAACGTACAAAATGAAATACATACGTCCATTACATATATCTAACTAGGGATTGTGCTGAGCACAAATGGCGAGCGAGCCTAAAAACTATACTATTTTATATGAATGATTTTGACTTCGTAACAATGAAGATACTGTGAAATAGGTCATTTTTTTTTAATTAGCTTAAAGGGTAAGGGATTTCAGTGCCATGTAACAACTCTCTGCAACTGCTTGAATTGAAGGAAAAAAACAACAACAAAACAATACACGTTATTTAAAAGTGTTCTTTGTGATATTCTTTAGCTAAGTAGTGGTTGTAACACACAATGCTTTGACACAACTGGACATGCACCTACACAGACTTACCTTCGCAGTAGTCTAGTGGACAATGTATTTTCAAGTAAATACTGTTGCGCACAACTTATAACCATGACAAAGAGCGCATTGACTTACTACCGCCACTAACTTGAATAGAAATGGAAGTCCCTTAAGTTTTCAAGTGCACCCGCAAAAGAATTCAAAACGGTAAACAATTCAATTTCTAGGGTGATACGGGTACTGATCGCTAAACCAGAGGATTCTGTTTAGTGCAATTTGGGACGGGGTCGACCACATAACTAACACAAAAACGCGAGGGTCAAAGTACAAAATGACATGCATACGTCCATACATATATCTAAATAAACTAGTGGTGTGCTAGAGCACAAATGGCGAGCGAGCCTTAAACTACACTATTGTTAAATTTGATTTTAACAACTAACACTCAAGCTACTAAAATAAAGTCAAGTTATTAAATTACGTATGCGGTAAAGGGGTTTCAATGTCATAGTAACCGCTCCCGCAACAGTTTGAATTGAAAAAGAAGCAACAAAATCAAATCACCTAATTTAAAAATTTCTTTGTGATATTCTTAATAGTAGTTGTAACGCACAATACTTTCACACAACTGAACATACCTACGCAAGACTTACCTTCGTGGTTCGTCTAGTGGACAATGAATTTACCAGTAAATGCTGTTCAGTAGGGCTTATAACTGTGACAAATATCGACTAACTATGGAGCTCCCATAAGTTTTTGCGTTTTAACTGCACCCGCAAAAGAATTCAAAGCAGTAAACAATTCAATTTCTAAGGTGATATGGGTAATGGTTGCTAAACCGGAGGATTCTGTTTAGTGAAGTTTGGGACGGGGTCGAACGCGGAGCGAACACAAAAATACGGAGGGTCAAAGTACAAAATGACATACATACGTCCATACATATATACAAATAAATAAATAAACAAACATCCCCGATTTTCAATTGTGTTACCCCTGTAAGTGTCTCGCTCGCTACGCTCGCTCGCCAACAAACATCCCCGATTTTCGATTGTGTTACCCCTGTAAGTGTCTCGCTCGCTACGCTCGCTCGCCAATTAAAAAATACTGGAACTGTGAACGCTTTACCTAACTTACGTAATTAGAAGCCCGGGCGAAAACAGAGGTCTCACGTACCCCATAAACAGATAAATAAATAAATAAATATAGCGAAATCTCGATTGAGTTACCCCTGATAGTGTCTCGCTCGCTTCGCTCGCTCGCCAATAAATAAACATCCCCGATTTTTTCATTTTTACCCCTGTAAGTGTCTCGCTCGCTACGCTCGCTCGCCAATTATCTTTTTTAATTGTCTAAAAATGAGATCGAGAATTTTTTTGACCGAGGATTTTCAGGACGCTTGAGTGCCCAAATTTTTTGTTGCCTACAGACTTCAAACACTCAGATAGAAAGTATGAAGCCTATAGAGAGTCCCTCAGCATTTTGGAAGAATATGGATAAAGTTTTACCTACTGGATATCCGTAGCCCTTGGAGTCTCCTCGAAACTTGCTGTAAGACTGACTGGTTCCGGTTAATTTTCAGGCTTTTAGTAGTTTATTTTGCTTGTTATAAGGCTATAGCTACCTACTTTAGATGCTTGGCTTTTAGTTTGTGGTTTTTTGTGGTTGCTTTGCGGTAGAAATTCAAGAATCAAATTTGAATTCTAAAAAACGCCAGAAGTGTTGAAGAAAGTTGGCGTGGAATGGGTTAGGAGTTCCTTAGTTCATATCCCTCTCATTTACCAGACCACTCCCCCTGTATCAGGAGTATACTCTCACTGAGCATGCTCTGTAACTGGTGTCCTTCTGCCAGTTGGAGTGCTACTGAGTTGGATCTTGGTGTAAATTTGTTAATTAGCTTTATTCACTTGTTGTAGGTGATTGCAAATACATACTCAGTATATTGGTTGATATAAACATAAAGCATACAGGATTGAATTAACTGTACCCCTCATTGATATATGCTAAAGAAATTAACAGTGCTTTTTATTCCTATGTGCCAACACCCTTAAAGTTGCCAAGAACTTAATATATAGCCTGACTGAGATGGGATTATCCCCACAGAGTGTCCCCAGAAGCTGTCCCAATTCAAAGTCGCCTCAACCATAAAAGTTTTTCAAGCCCGTTGCTTCCGAAATTGTTTTTAGTACAACTTAATGATATTTTTTTTGTTTATGTTGGCATATGTATATTATTTTATTTCTTTCTTTCTTTTTTAACATTCTTCTGTTCTTTCTTTTCTTACCTCTCGCACTTACATTTATTGAGCGTTGATATAGCTATTGTTACAAAATTTGTAGATTTTGGTGTCTTGATTTGCTATATTGTAAGTATAGCTACGAAAAAGAGACACGATCATTTAATGAAAATTGTTACGTTAATGTTACTCCATAAGGTATTAATAACTCACTTATCATAAAGTGTGTGAATTATATTTGATATCAAGCCAGTTTCCCATCATAAGATACTATTTTATGAGAGTCTTTACCTAAATCTATCAAGAAGGTCGGTCTAATGGGTTCTAATAAAAGTGCACTCAACACACATGTAAAACACACACACAAACGCACATACACAAGCACACAAACTACTGATATCTGCTGTAGTATAATTGATCTGAAGTCAATATGAGATAGCATATTATGTTGTGGATTTAAGTATAAGTTGCAGGTGAAGTTCTCTTCTGCAAAATTTAAGACTTATCATGAGTAAATGCGTAGCCATTTTAAGACTGAGTTCTCTCTTCCTCCTGTTAGTTCAACACATTCACATTATGCTTAGATGTCACCACCAAATGCTTGTTATTGTCATTTTCCATGAAATAAATCTTCATGTACAAGTTGTTTTGACTTCACCCTCCTTCCTCTTACAATGTATGTAAAAAGTCATGCTTAGAAAATATATTCTTCTGAGTGCATTTGTATAAGCATATAGCACTAGCTAGTAATTAAGTTAGTAAGTGCAATCTGAGATGTTCCATTATGAAGTAAAAGGTGTCAGGACTGCTACAGTATATCATTAATATCATGAATAATGTAACAAAATAATATTGTATTAGTGCATGAAATAAGTACAAACACGTACTTTAATATTATATTCAAACTAATTTTGATATTGAATTATTGTATAGTAAAACTTAATATTATTCGGTTACTTTGAATGATATTCAAGTTAGGTTTTGAAACAATAGTCCAGCTTTATGGTTCATCTTTTAGATATAATATCCGTGATGGCAGGTTGTTGTTGTTTTTTAAAGTTTGTCACAAATTTATCTTAAGGATATTATGCTGCTGATGGTGTAGTTAAGTATAATACAATGGTAATTTTTTTCCTCAGAGCGAAATGTATTGGTATATAGCAAAATTCTTTTGTAAACTAACTTATATACATTGGAAACTTTGATCCATTGCCAAGGTCATTGTGAAGATGATGATAATAATATTAGTTCTAATAATAGTAATAATAATAATAATAATAATAATAATAATAGCAATAATAATAATAATAATAGTAATAATAATAATAATACATAAATTAAGGATAGAAGGCTATATCAGAAAATGTATACACTCTGAAGAAAGTTTTGGAGCTGATAGATGCTGTTAAGGAAGAGGCTAAGCTACTTCTTGTTTTTCTTTGCTCAGTTACTTGTATTGAAGTATTTGACATTAATGACTTTGGGGGCCACAGTCTGCTTTTTCAAACCAAAATTACAGATTCATTTTTGAATTAATTATCAAAAAAGCGTTCTGATTTAGTCACTAGTGTCAAAGACTCGCATGAACGAAATGGTTACAACATTTCAACCGTTCACAGCTTCATAGCTAGATTTGATGTGAGTACCTATGACTAAGATAATGGTAGTGAGACAGCATGCTGGCTGGTTGCTAACCTAGTGGGTTCTCCCAATGTGACTGTACGCTCAGCTTCCGTCAAGCAAAAGGTTTTCCCTGGGGTCGGGACAGCTCTAGAACTGGATAACATAAGCAGTGGTCGAATTTTCTGCTTTCTTCCTTTGTTTAGAGTGACTCCTTAAAAAAATAGTCCAGCTCACTGTTCAGTGATATTTACATGATAAAATATTTACTAATTCAAACAATAATTCTTATAACAATACAGCACAACATTACTTTCTGTACTGCAACTTGGTTGTAATTATTAGACTGAAGAAGTGCTCTTAGAGTCATCTATAAAATAATAGGAAATTAAAATCTATATGTGACAGGATCTGTGAAATAAGCCCACTTTGGGCACAATTTCATTCAGATATAATAGGCAAAACCAGACAGTAGGTAATTTTAACCAAAGCAATTTTTTTAGCTTGTTAGTATCTACATATAAACCTTCTTCTAGCTCTCTCAAAAGTTTTAGGCCTTAAAAACGTTTCTTTCACGCCAAGTGCACCGTTTGAAGTAAGCTCACTGAGAAATTACAGAAATTGAATTTCACTCTTTCAATCTTACATGGAAGTGTATGCAGTTAGAGCGGAGATTCGTGCTGCAGAAAGTATACGGAATTAATTCAATTTCTAAAAACGTTCATGTCTTGAAACAATAAAGCGACGCTTACTTGTAACGCTCTGCTCTGAAACGGCTATAACATGCTCACGGTATTGTGTATGAGTGTCAGGTAATTATTATTGGAACAAATAGCAACATAGTTTGCTATGGTAACAAAAACCAACAAAAAATGATGGGGTGCCAAAGTGGACTGTTATTGCAAATCCTGTCACATATTATTACTGATGTATACATTTGTTTTTTACTTGGTGTGGAACTCCAGTGCACCTACTTGAAATGCATTATCTCTTTTTTATTCCTGGACTTCCAAACTTCTTATCTAAGCAATATGTACAGGATCCATAATCAGTTGACAAACATCACAAAAAGAATACATACTTCTTGTTTTGTTATATTTCAAAGGTAACAATTCCCACATAATAGTAAACAATACACAAAAAATATTAAGGCATTAAGTAATAATCAAAATGTGTAGCCAGATAACACAGTTGGCTAGCAAATATGTGAGGTGCGAACATGTGCGATTATTGAGTGTGTGTGTATGATGATAGTTTATATTCATTTTAAGTTTAGTTCATACCAGGGTAGACCTGGTCATATCAAACAGCAAGAGTACTGTGTAGGATAGATTTAAAACTAGTTCCAATTACCACATAAAAAGACAATTCATATATTGTTTATTGGATACAAATTAAGTATAATTGAAACTCAATTACCTCGACCACACTAATTCAAGCACCCTAGCCCTAGCCCTAGCCCTATATAATACTCCAAAGGGAAACATCACTGAACATCATAAATTGAAGGGCAGGGCAATAAATTGCACCTATTGTAGGATATCATGAAAGTTTTATGTTAACAAACAATAGCTTCACTAAAATAAAACAATAACAACAACAACAACAACAACAAACTTTCAATAAAGTAACAAAAAAAAAACCAGCAAAAAAACCAAGCATTTAATTATGCACTTATATTGCTAACCAATCAACTGAAAGGCATTCTTCTGAAACTAGTAAAAAATTATAACTATGTTAGCAGTTCTTTCATTTGATGTATGAAATATGATCAGAAGCCAAAGATTGGTACCAAAACAAAAGTTTCCTATGCCTATTGAATGACTAATCAGGTCATACAATATCAAGAATTACTTAGTAAGTTCAATCAATAAAAAAGAAAAGAAAAGAAAAACCATTGCTGCAAGTGCTAGTTAGACATTAGCTACATAGCCATCCTGAAGAGTGGTCTTAATCTGTCTTGGGATGGCAATTAGCTATTGTAGTAAATTGAGTACTAATTAATTCACTAGAGGCCATGTTTATAATTCAATATTTGTGGTGGCCTTGTCTATCACATTTTGAATTTCCTCCCCAGATGTCCAGGTATATATAGAAGGGATTCCGGCATACCTTTTGACCTCTAGCTCCATTTTTTTTCTTCAAATGTAATGAAGAGAATCCTCCGGAATAACAATCAATTTTTATTTAATTCAATCCACATCACCTTAAAAACGAGTCTCCCAGCAACACACAGACAGCTCTATATAATCATTGTTATGAGTTATTATATAGAATAATAGAACACATCACCAAATGAAGAAAATAGAAATAAAAAAAATTAATAATTATTTTCAAGAAAATGTTTTAGTGGCATAGTTTTAAGTAAAGTTCTGTAAATAGATTAGTTAATTAATGTTCCAATACTTTCATTCCATTCTAAACTTACCTCATATAAAATCACTTTGTACTTTAGTTCTGGTCACTCTTTTATGTACTCCTTTCCATCATGCTGCTGATATTATAGGTAATAGTGATTACATATTAAACTTGTTTTCACTCTCTTTGAACTGTCCTTCAGTTGGAGTTTCTAGTCCAAGATATCTGCTCTCTGCTTATAGTAATCTTTTCTTATTATCAGTGGAGTTAGTGTTCTAATTATTAAAGTAGCCACTCAGTTGCATTGCCTAGATAGGCTGAGCTTTAATAAAGAAATTCTTGTGAGTTTTACGTTAACTATGATGTCAAATATAATGACATGAGCTGGTGTAAAGCACCCAGGATAGAAACGGTTGATTAAGCGACAATTGAAGGATCAGTTATCTCAACACACTACTCAATTCTAAGGCTTAGCAGAGAACTAAGTTATGCATGAGACAGCAATATTTGTCATTATCTCTAATATAAGTTAGAGTGAAATGTATGTTTTCAATAGCAAATGAAATTTAGTGGATAAATATTTTCAAACAATATGTCATAATTATTTAAGATGATGATGTTTTGTGAATAAATACCACAGAATAAACTAAATGCTATATAAATGAACTGTTAATGGATGACAGGATTATAGGACAACCTGATAATGCTAATTTTATGGCCTGGGTCCTACGTTTGCTTGAAAAAAGTCCATTTTCAATTGGCGATCAGATGAATACCCTTTAATGTATGTAGCACTCTGTAAGCAGTCCCTGTACTCTGCTCTGTAGAACACTTTGAAACTCCTGTAGTATCTGGAACATTGCCTAGCAAAATTCAGAATTATCTCAGCACAGTTTCGACAAGGACTAGAGTAAGTGTACAAATAAACGTCTCTATTGTGAATGTTGTTGCAATCTATCACTTTATTTAAAACAATATCTTCAGAATGACGTGGCTTTGCTGGTTGGACATCTCTTTTGGACTCTGGAAGGGCTGCAATCCAACCATCACCTTCAGCAGTCCTTCTGCCACTCTCAAGCAGCGGATCAGGTGGATTTGGGTTTGGATTGGTAAGGTACAGCATATTGTTTTCGTCCTTGAGCTTTCCTATTAAATGGCTGATGAAATTTATCCATGAAAGTATTTATTTGAGTGAGTGTCTGTTTGTCTATATTTTTTGGATGATTGGTGCAAGGAGGTACCGGCATCACAATTAACTTATTCCTTGTAATGGTTGTTCGTGGTGAGAGGTGGGCCTAAGTATCCTGCGATGTACTTGTCATGAGGAGGCAGTTGCTGGGTACAGGGTTGGGAGAGAACATCCAGAGCATTTATCTCATCAGGTGTTGGATAACGAGGCAAGTGCACATAGTTGTTGATAGGTTGATCCTTTTTGGTGTCATAATCGCTGATAGATGGCACCCTAGGGCATTAACATTTTGTTGTTGGTGAATGATGTAATATCTGAGTTGCGGCATATTAGAACTGCAGTGAAAGGTAGTTTAATCGTGTTGCCTCTGCTAGGTCTGACGTGGGTGTATCGCGTGGTTTTAGCGATTCAATTTATAGGTTTACAAATACCAAATAAACTCGGAATATTGACAATACAAAACTCAGTGAGAAAGTGATACACGTGACGACTGCAATATGACAAGACTGACAGTTCAAAGTTCAGTGTTTGGTAAAGGGTCGATGTCCATTCGAGCTCCACCACATTACTCCCCCTCCAGCGATATACTAGAGAGCGAAGAAATCAGATAAATGAACTGGCCAGTGCACGCGACGACCCGAACGTATACTGTGAGTAAGTTGTGGCATCTCTGTACTGGGCAGTGGTTGGTTTGAAGTGAGTGGGAGAGATGGAGGAGCAGAAGAGTTTGGCGTATGTGACTGAGGAACTTCCATGAAAGCTGGCTTTAGCCTGTCGACGGAGACGGTATCTCGACGTCCATTAATGTCCACTGTATAATATTTAGCAGATCGATCCAGGACCTGGAATGGGCCGTCATATGGAGGTTGGAGTGGCTTGCGGACAGCATCACGACGAATGAAAACATGAGAACAGTTTTGAAGAGTGCTGGTAGTACTGTCGACAGGGTGTGCAGCAGCACGAGGAGGAGTTGCTGTAAGACGCTGCATCCTGTTCCGGAGTGCTGTCACATAGGTGGTTGGATCCGGGATAGAGTCCTCTGAGTGCAGTGAGAAGAATGCGCCTGGTAGACGTAACGTTGTGCCATACACTAGCTCAGCGGCGCTGCACCCTATGTCTTCCTTCAAGGCCGACCGAACCCCAAGGAGAATGAGAGGGACAACATCTGGCCAATGTTCCTGGTTGGGATGACCTTTGAGTGCTCCTTTCAGCTGTCGGTGGAAACGTTCCACTAGGCCGTTGGCACAAGGATGATATGCCGTGGTGCGCATGTGTTTGGTCCCCAAGAGACGTGTGAATGCTTGCCATAAGTGAGACTCAAACTGACCACCCCGATCTGTCGTGACTGTGCTTGGCGTGCCAAAACGAGATATCCATGACGTGATGAATGCTTGCACCACTGTCTCAACTGTGCAATCTGCGATTGGGGTTGCTTCAGGCCAACGAGTAAAACGATCTACACATGTGAGGAGGTATGTACATCCGCGAGACGAGGGCAGGGGTCCAACGAGGTCTATGTGTACATGGTCAAACCGTGCGTCTGGCGTAGAGAAAGTGCCTGGTGAAGATCGAGTGTGCCGATGAACTTTGGCTTTCTGGCACTGCACACAGGAGCGAGCCCAACCCCTGACGTCGCTGTTGATACCTGGCCAGACAAAATGTCGGGTTACTAGGCGTTGTGTTTCTCTTATCCCCGGGTGAGATTGACAGTGCAGACAATCGAACACGTGGCGGCGGAAGCTTTCCGGCACCACTGGTCGTGAAATCCCAGTTGAAACATCACAGAGTAGAGAGACACCATCGGACATCGCTATCGGAACTTGCTGGAGATGAAGTGAAGAGTCTGCTTGCAATGTGGAAAGAGTAGGATCCTCGAGCTGAGCGGCAGCCATGGCCTGGAAATCTACGATCGTTGTGGTATTTCCAGTGTGAAGAGCATTCACAGGTAAACGAGACAAGGCATCTGCTACTGCGTTGTCAGAGCCAGGGACATGGCGAATGTCTGACGTGAACTGACTGATGTAGTCGAGGTGTCTAGACTGTCGAGGAGAATAGCGATCCGGTTTGCTGGACATTGCAAAGGTGAGGGGCTTGTGGTCTGTGAGTATGAAGAACTGTCGACCTTCCACAAAGTGTCTGAAATGTTTGACTGCTAGGTACACAGCAAGAAGTTCTCTATCAAACGCACTATAACGTGTCTCGGCTGGCTTGAGACTCTTGGAGAAGAATGCAAGTGGCTGCCATTGTCCGTGGATAAATTGCTGGAGGACTGCGCCTACTGCCGAGTCTGAGGCATCCGTCATAATGCAGGTTGGTGCTCCCAATTGCGGATGAGATAGCAGCGTGGCGTTGGCTAGAGCCGTCTTTACAGCAGTAAAGGCTGTCGTAGCATCTTCACTCCATACCAAAACTTTAGGAGAAGCTCCAGAAAGAAGACGGTTGAGCGGATGCAGCAGGTTGGCTGCATTGGGAATAAATCGTCGGTAAAAATTTACTAAACCAAGGAACTCTCGTAACTTGCGCTTGGATGTTGGCCGAGGAAATTCACGAACAGCTTGGATTTTATTCTCCAGTGGACGAATACCTGTGGAATCCACGTGGTAACCCAAGAAGTCGAGTGACGGAACTCCAAACACGCTCTTGTGAATGTTGATAAGAATGCCATGATCGTCTAGACGTTGCAGCACACAGCGGAGGTGTTCCATATGTTCCTCTCGAGAAGAACTGGCGATCAAGAGGTCGTCTATGTATGGATAGCAGAAGGGCAAGCCGTGCAGCACCTGGTCGATGAACCTTTGGAATGTTTGTGCCGCGTTCCGCAATCCAAAGGGCATGCGTAAAAATTCAAAAAGACCAAAAGGTGTGGTAACAGCGGTTTTAGGTACATCCTCAGGAGCCGCCGGAATTTGGTGGTATGCTCGGACTAAGTCTATGTGAGTGAAGATGACTGTTCCTTGTAGATTGGCAGTGAAGTCATGTAAGTGAGGTATCGGGTATCGATCAGGCACGGTAAGTTTATTGAGTGCACGATAGTCTCCACATGGGCGCCAATCTCCTGGCGTGCGCTTCGGCACCATGTGGAGTGGCGATGACCAACTACTGGAAGAAGGCTGGATGATGCCTAACTGCAGCATGTGGTCGAACTCCTGCTTAGCCACCTGTAAGCGCTCTGGAGCCAGCCGTCTCGTACGTCCAAAGACAGCAGGGCCAGTCGTGTCGATGTGATGAGTCACAGTGTGCTTGATTGGGCGATCAGTGGAGCATGGCTGCGTGACTGACGGGAATTCGGACAAAAGTTTGAGAAATGGGTTGGTGTTGTCCTGTGGAGTAACAGTGAAACCGGAGAATAAGTGATCTCGACAAGTAACTTCTTGAACTCGTAACTGTGTAGTAGAATCGGAGAGTATGCAATGGCGCATGTCAACCAGTAGACCAAAGTGGTAGAGGAAATCGGCACCAAGTACTGGTTGAGGTACGTCGGCGATGATAAAAACCCATCTAAACGCTCGGCGTAAACCTAAGTCAAGAGTGAGTGAACGCAACCCAAAAGTTGGTATGTTCGAACCGTTGATGGCTTGAAGGCGTAGTTCTCCTGGTCCGGCAGAACGTTCAGCAGAGGACGGAGGGACGATGCTTCTTTGTGCGCCTGTATCAACCAGAAAACGGAGAGCTGTAGATTTGTCGTAAACGTAGAATAGGCGACCTTTCGGGGATGGGCCGGTGACACTGGTCGCCGCTAGCGACCGGCCTGGAAGTTTAACTTCCGCGAACAGGGTGGTCGGCATCTTTTTGCTTGGCTGCCAAACTTGCGATGATACCAACACAGGGTTTCCTGATCATCAGGTGAGTCGGATGTTTCAGCTGAGTCGGCAGGGGGTGTAGAGGGGCGACGCGAAGGACGGTTGGACGAGCGAGAAGAAGATCTGGTGTGAGACAGGTTGTGAACCAGCTTGCTCAAGCGTGAAACTTGTTCACGAAGCTGATCCACTTCTGTAGCTAAGGGGGGTGGCGTGGAGACACTTGCAATGGCGGTTGGAGGGGCGGCAACCTCCATTACTTTGTCAGCGAGATCAGCCTGCTGCTCTAAACCAGTACCATCTGGCGTGGATGCCAGAACCATCCTCACATTTGGTGGGAGGCGTTGTAAAAACAGCTCTCTGAGGAAAGAATCATCAGTCAAGCCAGGGCGATCACCAAGAAGCTGCCTCATGCGACGTAGTAACTGAGTAGGCTTCCTGTCACCTAGCTCCTCAGCAGTGAAGAGCATCTGAAGCTTTCGTTGCTCAGAAGCGGTGGTGCGCTTCGTTAGTTGAGCCTTGAGAGTCTTGTAGGGGTCGACTGCAGGGGGTCTGATCAGTAAATCTCTCACCTCGACGGCAAACTCGGGGGCTAAGGAGGACACTATGTAGTCGAACTTCGACCGTTCGGAAGTTATACGGCGGCAAGCAAACTGGGCTTCGACTTGAGCGAACCATAACTCTGGGTCCGCGGGCCAGAATGGCGGTAGCTTCAACGCCACGGAAACAGCTGCGATGCCGGGGGCGGAGCCGCCACCGGATGTTGGAACGGGGTCGTCATGGGATGAAGTTCTGGCAGGACTAGGCGGGTATTCTCTAGTACTCTCTCGAACCGGGCTGCTTCCTCCAGACATGGCTCGTCGGGGTCACCAATATCGCGTGGTTTTAGCGATTCAATTTATAGGTTTACAAATACCAAATAAACTCGGAATATTGACAATACAAAACTCAGTGAGAAAGTGATACACGTGACGACTGCAATATGACAAGACTGACAGTTCAAAGTTCAGTGTTTGGTAAAGGGTCGATGTCCATTCGAGCTCCACCACAGGTGTTTGGACTACTAGCTGTTAACAAGAATACTCTGGTCTTTGCCTGGATATTACCTATCATCAACTCATTACGAGTGAGACAGTTTGCATCTTGAGTGGAGATGTAATTGGCGAGGGAGCAAAGTGGTATTTACTGTTTATGTTATTATATTTCTATTATAACTAGCCGTGTGATTGAGCACAAAATGGCGAATAAACCTGCCTAGTTATATTACAAAGAACTACGGTATTATCAAGTTCTGACCCTTCATACAAACTAAATTGAAACTTTCTCACCTTCTGGAAAAAAGCAAATGAAAAAAAGTGAAAAATCTTGGTTGTCGCCGGGAATCGAACCCAGGGTCACTGGCTTTTTGATTCCCGACAATAAACAAGATTTTTCACTTTTTTCCTTTGCTTTTATCCAGACCCCTTTAGGTGAAAAAGTTTCAATCTAGTTTGTATGAAGGGTCAGAACTTGATAATCATAATGATATTGCTTTTTCAATCCACAAATTACGGCTCCTGTCCGGAGGGGGAGGTGTTTCCAGTCAACACCGAAAAGATGTTTTGACGGCACATAATTGGTGGTCTGTTGAGTACGAGACTGCAGCAGTACTACTCAACAGTATAAAGGAAAAAGTGAAGGTCTTGGAAGTCGATGGTTGTCGTAGCTTAGTGGTTAGAGCACTGTGGCTAAAGCCAGCGGCCCTGGGTTCAATTCCCGGCAACAACCAAGATATTTCACTTTTTTCCTTTGCTTTTTTCCAGGTGAGAAAGTTTCAATCTAACTATGGTATTATAGTAGCAAACCTTTAATTTTAGTAAGCAAGTATAGAATTTTCTTACCTCAATTTCCAAAGTAGTAGTAGATTCTGTAGCATGTATTTGTAAAGCCATTGGGATGGTCTGAATTACCAGTAACTTGTGTTCAAGCACTCAGCTGCACATAAAAAGAACAGCGAGAGTTTTTAATAACGTACCTTAAAATACATATTGCATAAAGCATTACAAATGTCAGAAAATACAGGGATGGCTATAAGTCAATGTTTCTTGAGCTGCAACCACTTGGAATATGCAATGGTCAAGCAGGCATGAAGTGGAAACAGTTCAAATGTGCTTGAAAACTGGTTACTTTTTAGCCACTGTGATAACGCTACAGGGCCGGCGCCTATGATGCGGCTGGTACGGCCATGGCCGTACCACTTTTTTGGTCTCGTCATACTATTCTCCGAGTAAAAATTGAAAAGATGGAATGGGTGGGTTACGGCACGCAAATTTCTCACTTGACATGCTAAGTATCGGCAATGAGACTATATAACTAACTACAGATTCATTTTAAAGTAATTTTTTTGTTCACCACTTAGCTAATCCGTAATTTTTCATAACACAAATATGCAAATTTATTAATAAAAAGTATATAAATCTTTTCTCATTGCTATTTCTCAATTAAAAAAAAAAGTAGTTTGTATTGTTTCTGTCAAACTCTGCAAGGCTTAACTATACTTAATTAACCCCATTCTCAAAGAGTTAATGTGTTTGATAGCAAGACAGCATGGCAGCATGGCAAAAAATGCAAAAAATTCTCTTGCTGCAGCTAGGCGGTCACGCGCACCTGGCAGAGCCAGGATGCCTGTGCACTAAGCAGGCACTGTGAGCCGTGCAAGCAAAGCTCCTGGTCTGTTCTCGCAGGAGACCTTTCCTCACAGCAAGTGGTGTGGGCACCCGAAGTCCCACCTGGACCATTGCTGCTTCATGAGAAAAGGCCTTGAATTTGCACCCCAGCAAATGCCAGGTACCCAATCACAGCTGGGTGGACTGGTGGGGCGGGTGGGAGGCAGATGGAAATCAGATGGAAAAATTGCCTGAGTTGGGCTTGAACTCAGGACCACGGGCCCTGAGCCCAGGACCACGGGCCCTGAGCCCAGGACACAACCACTACACCACACAACACACACAAGACAGCATGGATACATACAGAATAATATTATAATGGTGACAAGTCCATATGAAAACCAAAATGTAATTGTGAATTTCCAACTCGCAGGTTTAGCAGGAGCATGTTCACAAGTCTAAAGTTCCTTCTGCTATAGTTCTTGAAGATGGTTCCCTCAGCCAGATATTCTTAAAATGCTGAGACTCTGTGGATAGCTACATATTATTGTAAAAGTGTTATAAACTGTTAATTTAATGGTTAGAGCTGTACCACATTTTATTTGCTGGCTCCGGCTCTGCGCTACATACCATAATCGGAGAGGAAGCGTGGGAAGTGTTTTCTACATTCAACTCAATGGCTTGTGGATGAGTCAGAAATTACAAGAGAAGCTTGAACACTACTGTTAGTCATGTGATTACTACGTACGCACCTTGTTTTGGTATCATCACAATTTGTAGACAGAAAAAAAGTGCTGTGACTACTAATTCAGATGCGGGAACAAAACTAGCTAAATAACTAGAATACATACATACAAAAATGCACAGGGTAATGGCATCAAATGATAAACTGACAACAAGATCCACACCAAAATCAAATAAAAAATTACCACCAGGCAAGAAAGTCAAGCCTCATATCTATTACCGCTTTCTAGTAAGTGCTCAATTATAGACTTAGACCTTAATCATTTTGTTCATTCCCATACTTTCATTCCTTCTAAACGTATTTCATACAAATTCGCTCTGTACTCTAGTTCTGGTCAGCATACTACTCAATTCTATGGCCAAGTGGTGTTGCAGGGCAATGTAGCCCCAAGTGGTGTTGAGGTCAATGTAGCCCCAAGTAGTGTTGCAGGTCAATGTAGCCCCAAGTGGTGTTGAGGTCAATGTAGCCCCAAGTGGTGTTGAGGTCAATGTAGCCCCAAGTAGTGTTGCAGGTCAATGTAGCCCCAAGTGGTGTTGCAGGGCAGGGTATAGCCACAAGTGGTGTTGCAGGGCAATGTAGCCCCAAGTGGTGTTGCAGGGCAATGTAGCCCCAAGTGGTGTTGCAGGGCAATGTAGCCCCAAGTGGTTTTGCAGGGCAGGGTGGTAGCTATAGCCACCAGTGGTGTTGCAGGGTTCGTTAGGGTGAGGGGCTTGGCTTCCTTGGTCACCCCCCTGGATCCTGCCCTGAAAGGTGTATGTAATAGACTTTGATTATTATGTAAGTCAATGCAACAAAAATGTTGAGCTGTCTTTACTTAATATAAAAAGTGAGTCAAAACATTTTTTTTAAATTGGCGAATAAAATGTACTTAAAATACCAGCTATAAAAAAAAGTAGAAAATTATAATGACACTAAGCTACAGGAAGATTCTTTTAACCCCTACCATCTAGTCATTAGTCATTATGGTTTGAAAATAATACAGTTAGTATGCCATTAATATGTTTAGTCTAAACAACTTAATTTGTAGCTGACAATATATTCCACTTTGTGGCAGAGAATTCCCACTTTGTTTGAATGAAAATAGAAACACTTCAATAACTTTAATCTATAAAATGGGAAATGTAAAATGGGATCACTCAGAACTAATAATCAGGCACATAATATTGATAGTAGTATTTTTTAGTAGTATTTCTACATGTTGCTAAAACGTTGTTCTGCTTTCTTGTTATTAATGATAAGGCACCATAGCACCAAAATTAGTATTATTTCATTTAACGATATTGTTCATTCAAACAAGATAAAATTAATTCTTATTTACTAAATTACAAGTATATTTAGATTTAGCTACATGATGATTCATTTAGACACCATTCATACAGCTACCTACAAAGCCTGCCATGTTTGAAAAATAGTACAATACGTCAATTATGTAAACAACTGTATTTGTAGGAGAAAAATTACCACTTACTTGTAATGACTTCTACTAACAGAGTAGACATTAATCTACATAAATGTGACATGAAAACTTAAAAAGAATTAATTAATCAATGATTTGGTGTAAATTGCATGCTTAAAAAAACAACAACAAGTAATAGGAAAACAATAACTTAGCTACACAAATATTCTCTTAAGCACCTAAACATGCCTGCCATTATGCTATTTAGTCATAATTAAAAAAAAGAAGTAATATTGTAGCATCCCAATCACTCACTTATGTTGCCAGCAGGCTCAGTGGGGGAAGGCTCCACAGAAGTGGCGGCACTTGCCACTGCTGGGGAGCTGCTACTCTTAGACATTGCAGTTGCTTTCTTGTCTGCAATGAGCCTATCAATCCATCCTCTCTGCTCAGATATAGCTTATCACCCACTCTAACTGTTCCTCTAGCTGGCCTGGTATTTATACCACTTGTAGCACATGTTGCATGTTGTGTTGCAGTTTGTGAGAGCCTGCGCTGGTCCCTGTATACTACTCTTACCTGTCCCATTCACTCTGTTTAATGCACACATTAAACTCCATTAATTTACATACTGACATGCTTTATTTAAGCATTAACTGAAACTAAAACTAACATAGGTTGCCTAATTATGGAATGCTTTTTGTGCATTTAAAATGGTTTTTATAATGAACACCAACATCTACTGCAAAAGCAAAACGTATTTATATATTTATATATACTTATATATAATATTTAATAAATTTTTATTTATAACTCATCTCTAACTTTTGTTCCATATGAAGAACGTCATTTTTAGCCATAATTTCCCATTGTTCTTACTACCCCAATGCTTGCAATTTTGTGAGTCATAAGCATTGTAATGAGCTAATGCTGTTTGGTATACATTTTTTAATTTCATTGTATTTTGTCTGTACGAGATGTACTTAGTACAGTACATAATTTTGACATGAAATGATTAAGTTGAGCTAGCCACCAAAGACTGAATGTAGCTGAATTCATTCTGTTTTTAGTGGGGACACTATAACTCACACATCCTATTAAAACCTACTAAGAAGTTGACAATTCTCTCCAAATACAGTTTAAAATCAGCTTGTTTGGATAAACTTGTTCTTAGGAGGGTCATAAAATAGTTAAAGGTCATAAAATAGTTAAAGTCAGTGGCCTTGGATATAATGGGAGCAAAATGCTTCTTGCCTTAATATATAAGTAATCACAATATTCCGCTATTTATACTGAAAAACAACATCAATAGTAATAATTATAATCGGAATAATAATAATAATTACAGTAATAATAAAATAATAACAAAAACAATAACTATAACAACAGAACTGTGGTGAACCCACCACATCAACAGGACATGTCTGTCATAACAGAACATCCTAGCTAATGACACACACTAATAATGTATTTTGTCACAAACACTTAACATCTCATTCAGAACACATTCCATTCTCACAACCTCAGACTGTTTACTGTATCATCCTTTAATTGAGCATGCTCGGGCTGGTTTGCTATATATATGGCTAGCTCAGGCTTGTGCTTCAGTTACTGTCATGCTGTTGGACCCTTTATCTGGCCTAACCTAAGAACTGAATTAGGACATCAGAGATTGGGTTGGGAAGAAGCTTCAAACAGCTTGGACAGTAGTAACTCTGGTGGCAGCCTACTTGGTCTGTCTTCCCCTACACCTGGTGACATCCCTCTGTGACTACACCACAAGAACTATCAAACAAAATGGATAACCATGTGCTAAGATCTCATGATGAAATTGCTGTATATGATCTGAAACTTGCAAATGTTATGATCAACTCTTATGCTGACTTAAATCTCTCAAAAAATAGTCGAAGCATAACCCTTTATCTCAAGGTTGTTGCCAATCAGGCGAAGTTTATCAGTGAGTGCAGTAGCACTGTCTATTAAGGATTGATCACCCCTTTCTCATAGGGATAATACAAAATTCACTTCACTTTGAATCTGGTTTCAGTCAACAATAGTTAAAAAACAGTGTTATTTTTTTGAGTCTCTGATGAGGCCTTATGTTGAATTTCTAATCTATAACTTTCAAAAAATCAAATTTCTCCACATCATTAAATTTGTTCTCCTTGAACCAGCCTACAGGAAAACTGTAAACATTTCTGGGTCTACTAATAGCATAAATTAGTAGCGCTTTTTCCAACGTAGGTCCTAGACTCTTCGCTTTTCTTCCTTATGTGACTCCAATATAAAGTTGTTTCATCTTAAGCCTTCCTAGTTTTGACGGCATTTTAAGCAGCTCACGTGCTGCTGAAAAAGTGCCACGCCTTTTTTCCACTGATGTGTTCGTCTTTTGCGCAGTGAGAAAAAAAAAGGGTGGTGTGAATCACACGTCTTCTTTGTGGAGGCCGTTGGAGAAAAAAGTAAATATTTGGCGTAGATCGTTTCAGAAATATATTTTTTGGTAATTATTTTAGAAGCTATCGCGGATAGCTAAAGGTAATGATAATGCTGAAAAGTGGGCAGTTGAGACTAATCACTGCCTTTAAATAAAAAATAAAAAAAAAATAAAAATTAAAGAAAAAAAAAAAGAAACATTTCAAAGTATAAAAAAAAATCTTGAAAAGTTGGGGATCAAGAAGGACAAAAGTCAAACTCCAATGTGTTTGACAACTTCCAGGGATTTTGAATTTGTCAAATGGCAAGTTCTGAACTATTGAAGTTGACAGATGGCAAGGTAGTGAGTTAGGGGCTGTAGAATCTCCATTCTCAATTTTGACAAGTTTTGGTAATGTAATGCTCAATTTTCGAATTAACACTTTGACTTTAAAATTCCTTGCTTCCATAATTTTTTATCTAGAGCAACCCTAAACATTTTTTTCAAGATTTATGAATTTTTTAAATACATATATGAAATTGCTGAGAAAGATAACCTCAGGATGATGTAGACCATTATGTAACAATATGTAACAAATGTGGTAAGTTTAGTTCTAGGACCAGTCTACTGATAGCAAAATCGGAAATATGGAAGCATTCAAATTATTACTTTTCCTAAGTATGAAGTGTGGAAAATAATCTATTAAATTATATCCACTTCATTTACAGGGAAATAGCCAATGCCATAACTGCCTGGAGAGAGTCCATTGCCACCCATAACAAAATCTGTAAACTGTGCTGAGTTGACAAAAAATTGACAAGGCTGTAGAGGTTATCTAGCTAATTTACGATTTTGTTATGGTTATCAATAGACACTTCATGCAGTGTTAATATTCCTGCAGCGCACAGAAAAAATAATAGGTTGATGTGGCCGGCAAAAACCGTCTCTAATAATGTGTTTGAGCGACCCCATAATATAAAATCCGACACCGGCCTGGTAATGTGAGATACTAGCTTTGAAATGAAAAACAAAACTAAACAAAAAAAAAAAAGCCGTCATAAATTAAATAAGCGCCATATTATTGGCAATGATAATGCTCCATCCTTACAAGCTAAAGACTTTCCAGAAGAATATCCACCCAGAAACGAGAAGAATATTTAAGATTTGCTAATGTTAGTTTTTAAAACTCCAGGAAGTCTGTAAAAGGAATGAATTAGCTAACCTAGTTTCAGTCTCTAGAATGTCCTTTACGAAGCTTGCTATTACAAGAAAAAACCACTTAGCACGGGTATAGCATTGGTTATTTCCCTGTAAATGAAGTGGATATAACCTGCTAATTAGCTGAGTTCCTTCAAATTTCTTGGCTTGAGGTGCATTTGTGACTTGTGATGTAAGTATGGGTTACACCACGACGTAGAAGTCGGTAAGGGGTTTACACAACGGGAGGGCTGTAGTGTAATTCCCTACAGACCGAGACTGAGGGGCGGGGTTGCAACTGACTTGTCCGATCCGAAGGCTCTCTAGGTTATAGGAAACGCATAAAAACTAATTTTAATTGGACGGTTTACTTATTCACTTCCCAGGAGTAGTTTCGAGTAGCCAGACTCTACCAGTCGCTACGCGGGAATGGATCTGATCGACAGACGTGAGCAAGTTTGTTTGAACCGTCAGCATACTAGGAGATTGCGGTAAGTTCCCGCGGATGATGCTCGAGTACTTGGGTTAGACCATTTCACTCACGCGTTACCGCCTTTCTATTGTCCTCTCTATTGTTCTTCCCAACCCAATTAGCAATCTGTGCAACTTGCTCAACTTCAGTTGTCCCGACCCTTTTTCGTGGTAGCGATTGGTACCTGTCTAGCTACATGACACGAGACTTGGGGGTGGGTGGGGGCTGGGGGAGGGGCGACTGTGTGTGCTAATGAATATTGACCCGGGTGAGACATAAGGTGGAACCCCGCCGCATTTTGGGCAGATACATTCACTGCCGCGGACAATCCCTGAGGTTTTGATCATGACTGGAAGGAAGACTAGGCTGGTCAAAAACTTTCAGAACTTTAAGAAAAGATTCTGAGTTACAACAGTATTTCTTAGATCAGGTGGTACCTACTGGGAAGACTCTAGGAGCTGGTTCATATGGCTCAGTGTTAGAAGTAAGTGAAGGGTTGTAACTTTATGCTTCTTAAGGATTTAGAAAGGATGGTTCAAATGTGTGGCTATCATCATTGCTGCTACCGTTTTGTTATCTGGTTTGTGTGCTATTTTCACCTATTCCATCACCCATTGTCTTATCAAATGATAAAATGAAGGCATAAAATACAAACCAGGTAGCTATCAATACCTTGGCTAGTTAAAAAAATATGTGGATATTTGTAGCAGCAGTACCATATAAGTCAGTTCACAAATGATATAATGATACAATGTTGTTCCGCTTAACCAGCCTAAACTCCCCGCATCTAACCCATCTCCTCCCCCTCACTCCCCTTACCTGACTAGCATATGGGCCTATCAATGAAACTAAAACTATTGTATAGTAGTGCACTGAGTATTTTAGCTTAATAAAAAACCAGATTCCATTAATGTTAAGCATTGTTGAAACCATTTAGTGACCACATACTGTTATTTCAGGTAAATTATAGCAAGGTTTTGTGTGCTGCCAAGCGTATTCATAAATTATTGCTGGATCATGGTAATGAAGGAGTTCAGGAGATTGTTGACAGATATCAGCAAGAATGTCAGCTCATGGCAGGTCTCCGACATCCTAACATAACACAGTTCCTTGGCCTGTGTTTCCTTGAGGGATGTGAGCTACCTCTACTGGTTATGGAGAGACTAGAAATGAGCGTAGATGGCCTCCTGGAGTGTGCCCCTAATATTCCTTTTGCAGTCAAGATTTCCATTCTTACAGATACAGGCAGTGGCTTAGTGTACTTGCATAGTCGAGGGCCTCCCATAGTTCACAGAGACTTGACAGCGAGGAACATCCTCCTCACATCATCTCTGACAGCTAAGATCACTAATATGGGAAACTCTCGAATGGTAACTGTAAGTCCAACTCAACTTGCCCAAACTCTCTCAAAGAATCCTGGGACCACTGTGTACATGCCACCGGAGGCTCTCAGCACAAGTCACAGATATGGCCCCTCTCTAGATGTGTTCTCATTCGGACATCTTGCTCTATACATATTGACACAGGTAAAGTATACAATAGCAATCATTCTTATTTATTAACCCTCAGTGTGCATGCGTGAGAGGGTTATAGTAGTTGTCCTGTCTATCTGTTTGTCTGTCTGTCTGTCATGCTAATTTTGGAGATACTGACAATTAACAATCGATTTAAGCATGAACTTACTCCGGACGAAGAATTAGGACCTTTTATTGTGCTACTTTTTTTTAATTTCGGGCTAATTGTTGAGAAAATGTGAAGCTTTCAGTTCCGCATCGGTACCAGCTTTTATTGGTAATGCTCCCTAACGCATCACATCATAATCATGTGAGCAAATAATTTCTTGCAGCCAGCAGTGTAATTTACTTTATGCTCAGGGAAATTAATGGAGTTGAAAGAAGTGAAGTTTCACGTTGAAAATGCATACCAGTGAGTGTTTCTGGCTAGTTTAGCTTCTTCTCTTATGAATACAGCGTTTCCATGTACCATTTTCATTGCTTGAGCTATATTGATGCCTCATTAAAATAGCTAACAGACTGCTTGTCCTTTTGGTAGGAGATTATATTATTGTAATAGCTTGGTAGTGTTTGATAGCACTGAGGGTTTGCACCTTTGGTGCTTCATCATCACCAGTGGTGCAGCTCAAGAGAATTTTGTAAAAATTCTTGGTGCGGAATGTCTGCATTAGCTATGAAACATTACAGTAAAATTTCAGTTATCCGAACTTCAATTGTTCAAACTCTTCAATTAACCAAACACTTAAAATTTAATAATAGCTAGCATGTGTTGAAACTAAGAATATCTTGACCATGCCTCTTCATTAGTGCTGTGTAATATATTTTCTATTGTGTTCAGTTATCTGAACATTTTAGTTATGAACACCTGCCAGTTTCAACGTGTTCGGATAACCGAAGTCCTACTGTACTTTATATCAAGCATTTTGGTTGATATTTTATTAATCAAAGTAAAGAACTCACTGATTACTTTTATCATTAGTATCTTAAACAGTATTGCAACCGTCATATTAAATGTTTACAGCCATTGCACATTGAAATTACAAGGTTTTGTAGAACATTATAGATAAATGTGACCGTCTACGGGAAAACCGGGCACAACGCGGCATGCGTAAATATCGAGAAAAGATCGATCGATTTCTTAAAAATATATTGTTTCAAGCTGACGGAAGGGAACGGTTAGGTCTATTATAGCGGGAACGACTTAAGCTACGACGATAAAACTTGGAGAGCTCAATATCTGGATGCCGACAACTCCGTAAGTGCAAAAAAAATTTTTTCGAAGGGTGCCGCGTTGTGCCTGGTTTTCCTATAGACGATCACAAATAGATGAGTGTGATAGTGTGTATGTATTTGGTAAACTAAGCACAAAATATTGAGACAATACGGCCCTGTTTATCAATTATATGACATCAGAATCAATTCATCAATTTATAGATGTTTCCAGGAGAATTACTATTGGCTACACATTCGGATCCATACAATCCTGGTCGAGTTATTGGTCGCACTGGAGTAGAGCGTCGTGAGGTGTACATGAAGAAGTTGGAGAATGAGGTGTTAGAATCTCATCCTGTTCTTGTAGAAATGGTGACTAATTGCCTGCACAATACTCCTCAAATTAGACCTATTGCTGAGGACCTACTGGAGATACTAACAAGGATACAGGATGGAATGGAGAATGGAGGAAGTCTGGGGAGAACTATCAACCTAATCAGCGTGTTTCACATGAAAGAAAAAAAAGAAAATGATATAATAATAAAAAAACTTGAGGTAAATTAAAGATAAATGAATGACAATAAGATAATTATACCTAGACTAGCCAAGGACCACTACGTTGATGCTACAGTACAAATGATGAAAAGATACTGGCACCACCATGCTTTCATTTAGCTATTGCACTTGTAAAACAATCGAAATAGCAGGAGGCTTTGTCTCATGTTATTTCAGTTGCATATGCAACCCTAAGTAGCACAGTTACCCATGCTATTACTTACACACATTTAGATAAGGTAGTTATTGTGTAATAATTTCCCATTTATATAGGAATATTTTTAGCTTATAATAGCCGAAATCTTAATCAGAGTTTAGAATGTAATGTTGTCATTTGATTGTTATATTAATCAGATTTCTCACCTGTCACAAATTATATCTCACCTAGCCTAGCCTAATTAAAGTAGACCCTCAATTATCCGAACTTTGTTTATCCGAACTCTCGTTAATCCGAACACCATTTTTGTGAATTATAATGATATTCATTGGAATTTTGCTGTGCATTAAATAGATAAGAGATTAAGACCCCATTCAAAATGACTTATTTCGAATATCCGAACATTTCAAATATCCGAACAACCCTCGGTCCTGAGGTGTTCGGATAACTGAGGGTCTACTGTATTTAGTTTAGCTACCAGCTGAAGAAGATTAAAAGTCCTTGATAATAGGAGTGTTACTACTTGGCTTCATTGGTCTCTAAGGTTTAAGTATTAGTGACACGGAATGAGTATAAGCGATAGAAGAAGAATGGAGATAGTTTTAGAAATTTGGGAGTCCAAACCTCAAACAAAATATATATATCAGCTTAGTTTCTTCCTATCCTATAATGATATGGGAAGTGACCATCTGATGTGATAGTAAAGGGTGGAATGTATTATAAGCAGTTGATTTATGCTGGCTGAAGTTTTTAAGGTGAATATTCTTTTATTGATTGTTAACTCCCCAGGTAAACACATTAATATTTGTTGTAACTATGGCATCTGTTATTAAAACCAGACAAGTTGGATCTTCTGAATGGAAGCAAACCAGAAAAGGATTATTTAAGTAAGTCCTAAGTTTCCATTACAATCAGTAATAACATCTCATTTTATATAATATACAAAGTAACAGAAACAATTAGTATTATCCCAATTCCATTATTCAACTAAACTCAATTATCCAACTAAACTCGTAATATATTTTAATATTTGAGTTATTGCATTATCAATGGGGTCCAACTATTTGGCTTAACAACATCAACACCTTTTTAAAGAATAATTACCACTCATTTATGACACATACAGTATCAAAACAGATTAGATCCTAATGAGTATGCTTCTTGTAATATACCATTCTACTGTTATTTAATGATTATGCTGATACTAAATCATTTACTTTTTAATAATCATTTTTATTTGTCTTTAGTCTCATGCAACTAGTTTTAGGTAATGTTAATTTAATTGTTCTCAAAATGACTCTGTTTTATAGAATGATGGTGAAGAGTAGTCTCGTACTACTTCCTCTATTGGGCATGACCTGGGTCTTGGGTTTGTTTGCAGTAGTACAGAATACGTCCACGTTTGCTTGGATGTTCACCGTTGTCAACTCACTACAGGTATATCAATTTATAACATTCACTTGAGTTATTTCATCGTAGAATATAACTTGAGTGTAGTATCTCACATTTTGTGTATGGTTTTTGTTGTTATTATTGGTCTCTTTTTTCATTTCTTAAGTTTCTCAGTTAGCTATAGAAAAGTTAATGTGAAAATTGACAAATTTATTTGATGGTATGATGATAGTCAAGCTATCAATCTGGCATCAAACAGTATAATAGTTATAATAATAATAATAACAATAATAATAATCCTAATAATAATAATAATAATAGTAATAATAATAATAATAATATATTATTATTATTGTTACTATAATATTATTATTACTATTATTATTTTTATTGTTATAATTATCATTATTAATATTAATAAAACATTCTTCCCACAAAGTTCCAATTTGACATAACTGTGATGCTAAATTCCCTGCATTAATTATCTCTTCTGACTAAAAACTTTCTTGCATTTAGCTTATGTTTTTCTTTCTTATTACTTTGGAGGATGTTAATTGTCATTATTATTGTTATTGGTGTTTTTGTCTTGTGTTGATATTGTCATTGTTCTTTTACCAAAATTATGCTGTTATTTTTGTGTTTGTTTTATCATATACATTTCAAAATCTGTTATTATATTTTCATGTTCGTTTATCTCTTTTAATAGGGCCTATTCATATTTCTAATGCACATTGCTAGAAATGAGTTTATTATGGCCGAGACCAAGAAGAAATTACAGAAATACAGGAAAATGTCAAGCCTCAGTTTGAGATCTGTTGAGACCAATGAAAAGACCTCAGACTTGGGTTTCTCAAACATATCCCATAGAAATGTAATTAAATATTTATTAATAATGTTGTCTACCAATTAGTTTAGTATAATCTTGATATTTGTAACTATGAGATGTTGTATATTCTTTTTCCACAGAATACCTCCATAAAACTGAACAATTAGTCAAGTGGCTCTGCAGTTGTTGTTTAAACAATAGAGCTAGCTATATTTCTCTTGTCTACTTTGTGACATTTCATTTTTCATCACTGAAGCAATTCATTTCAAAATGTACAAAAAAAAAATGGTTTGTGTTGGTTTTAGTACAATAGGAATATTATAGTGGGACAAATAATGGGGTTATGGCTTGATTGCTAAAAACATTTAATTCGATAAACTAAATTGGCAACAATAACCACACTAATGTATAGCTAATTGAAATTTACATCACCTAGAAACAGTTACTGGACTTGAATTGTAGTTATAGCCACATAATAGCCTCTATTATCATAGGTAGAAAATTTAATCAAATGCTATTTGCACGTGAGGAGATGGGAGGTGTTAAAAGGGTTATTTCATCATCATTTCAGACATTTAGGCCACCCCACCACCCACGCTGATTCCATTATGGTCGCAGTTTCCGCTTTATATTAGTCAGTCATGCGTAATACATATAAGTCTAGTCCGCTGGGCCAGACCCTTTACCAAAGGGTCAGGTCCAGCGAGACTATATAATATAAGTCCACGTTTTTACAATTATACTATTGAAACTTTCGACGGCACTAGCTACTGCTGCTGCGAGTGAAGTGTACTCAATGGCTGCACTATATTTGATATCACTTTTTGCTATTCTTTCAATGCTTACTGAAGAAATTTCCTGTGAAAATACAACTGTATCTCCTTCAGACCCTCCCACTACTGCTAATACTACTATTCCTCCTCCTCCTACTACTACTAGTACTACTACTAATCCGCTGGCCACCACTGGCGCTAGTTCTTCTGACCATGCTAATACTTCTGACAGAATTGTTTCCTCAATCTTTTTTAATCAGGACGGGTGCTTGGACATCTCTAACCAATCTTCTTACCTAGGACAGATCGAGAATCCTAGCAACAATACCCACTGTTTCGGAAATGTTTTGAGCCAGTTATTCGCACACAAGCTACAACCTAGCATGGATTGCGCGGCCAAATTCTGCGCGACATGCATCACCGGGAGTAATCTTCGAAAAAATTGCCATACCTGTTGCTGCACTGATAACTTAGTTCTTTCAAGGTAAGACCTTCCGTAAAAGACTATGTCCATTAGATATAATAATTGTTCAATAGTAAAACCACTTCACCATAATAATTGTCTGCATCGAAAACATAGTTTTGTCCAGGAAGAATTTCAAGGAATACATCAAGTTGCTGTTATCACGGACAATTTATCAATTGTTAAAAGAAGAGTACCACTAAAGACAAAACAAAAACCACATTATTTATATACTTAAAATTCCATACATTTTAAACTAGTACAAAACTATTTAAGGATAAATATAATAATGAAAATTACTCATATAGTTTAAAAAAAAGACTAACCAATTGTGCTAAATTACTCATACTTATCCAATAAAGTGATGATTATTCATACAGCTTAAATTTTAAAATTTATTATCCCAGACGAATTGAACAGGAAGAAATTAACCCGGCCTGTAATCACTTGGATCTTCCAACTTGCGCAACTGGACTGCCACGATGTACAGCTCTTGAGATTCTATTAAACAATAGGTGAGAATGTTGAAGGTCTATTAATTAGCTACTGTATGTATACTCTGTGTTGCTCCATTTCATTAATAACACGGCAGAAGTGCACATTATTGTATGGTGGTATTGGTATGACTATGTCAAATAAACCACTACTAGAATCAACTCTCCCACACATTAATATGTTTACTGTCTCTGTGGTTATTTTATTACATTATTTATCCTTACCCACCCCACGTCCCACCCCCACACACACACACACTCCACCACTTCTGTAGCATAGTATGTTCTACAGCAGTCTCAAAGGGTATTGTAGACGGCTGCATCTCTGAATTTGCGAACGACTCTACTGAAGAAAGCAATTGCAATACATTTCCATTTTTTACTAATGTCAATATTGATAATGGTGCTGACAATGATAATGATAGTGGACTCTATACTCTAGAAGAGTTCTGTTCAAAGTCTCGCACACATTCAATCCTTTGTGGAGCTTTTTGCAGAAAAGGTACTCCAAAATTGTCTGGAGAGGAGTGTCCAAGAAAGAAGAGAAATTTCTGTGTAAGTCAATCTTCCATCTTTTAATTATAATCTGTTAGTAAAGTTCATTTTTTAACATTATTATTATAATGCATTGTCATAACTTCAATAATTATTGATAGAGTCTCCAAAAGGTAGACATCTCAGACATTGTCCCAGTGAAGTCACAAGTCCTTAATTCATGCACTTATTTAATTAACCCTCAGCGCCCATGTGCGAGATGGTTGTAGTAGTCATCCTGTCTGTTTGTCTGTCTGTCTGTCTGTCTGTCACGTTCTGATTTTGGAGATTACTAACAATTAACCGTTGATTTATGTAAGATCTTACTCAGGATAGAGATTTATGACCTTTCATTGTGCTACTTTTCTGAATTTCGGCTGATTTTGAGAAAATGCAAAGCTTTCAGCTACATGTACATACTAGCTTTTATGCGTAACACCCCCTATCTTCACACCATAATTGCGTGAGCTAATAATTCAATTCTTGCTGTCTGCAATAGCTTGCTTTGTGCCATACTGGGAAGTTAACAGAGTTGTGGCAAGTGGAGTTGTGCATTGAAAGTATATAATATATATACCGGTGAGTGTTTCTGGCTTGTTTAAGTTCTCTTAGTGAGACATCATTTACATGTACCATTTTCATTGCTCCAGCTATATTGATCCAGCTATATTGATCCAGCTATATTGATCCATAATACCTGATTAGAATAGCCCATAAAATATTCTTTTGGTCTGATATTATAATAATAGCTAACTGGTGCCATGTAACCAAGCCATTAGAAAGATAAGCTACTTGTTGTTGTTGTTTTCTTCATAGCTGTTGTATTATATAATTTATAACACTCTATGACCAGTATTGAGTGGAATGGAGTGTTCCATTGAACAAATTTAGTAAACGTAATAAAATTGACTAAAACAAGTGTACACTTTTTTAGCTCAAGTTCAATTATTATGTATTCGGATAGGAATGTAAACCGTGTCTTGAGTCACAGCCTTCCATTGAACCTGGCGTCCTTGTTGATCAATTATTTGTGAGGGATTTACGCTTGAAAAAGCTTGCCTTATGCAATCTGTTGACACTGGGGTCAGATGCTAATAGTTGTGCAGTCTGGCATGTCAGTCGTGGTTAATTTGTAACTTGTGATGCAACCTTTTTTCCAACCTTGATGTTCAATTAACTATTTTTTACCATGAGCGGCAGCCAAGAAGGATGTCTGTAATTAATCCTTAACATACATGTGGTGAGTCGTGTACCTTCTCAATTGTTGTAATCTTTCCTGTCTGCTAACAACTTAACAACTTCAACTGTTGGAAAAAGCAGTCATCTGCTTGGAACAAGATACATTTTTCTGATTACCTAAGTGGTTGCTTCTCTAACATTGTTGAACTCAACATTCATAGAGTATATGTGATGCATCAAGAGCTGAATAAAATGTCATACTTTCTAGATCAGATAACAATTTTCTTCATAACACTAGGCTATGTTTGATTATTCAGCAAAAATGTAAAGGAATGTGTAAGATTTGAACTAGATTGATGTTGCTAATTTGCACCATACTTGGTATTTTTGAATAGATGTTTTTGTAATACATGCTTTCAAACAGCAGAGGTTGAGAACCTTGAAAGGAGGGACATAGCAACTTGAGCGCTCATTTTTTCAAAAGGGTGATCACCTCCCTCTCACTTATGAGATTATATTATTGAGCAAGTGAATTTAAAGTACTGCACCCAGTCTAGCAGTCTAGCCAGGACTCACTTATGTTTTATGCCCTCCACTTTTCATTGCTATCCCTGATACTGTTAATAATTCATGGACTGTATTTGTGCAGTACCTACATAATTTACTAGTTGTGTACTCATACAACAGAACAGAATCAAATAAAAATCATGATTATAATAAATTCTAAACTCTACATTAGATAAAAAATCTAAATAGTTATTGGTATAATCCTTATTAAAGTTAAGCTGTTCCCCATAACCAATTAACTACCACGAGCAATATTAATTATTGAATAAATGCTAGATATATAATAGACTCGGTTTGTTAAGCAATCCCTTCTTGCTAAACATTAGTTTTTTTGTTAAGGGTCCTTTTTCTTCTCTGGTTTTTAACACTTTTATTAAGCACTCCAGGTGTCTTGTCTACTGCTGATTGGCGAGCAGCCCCACTTTTAGCTTAATGCTCTCTTTTTAGTGCCCATTTTTTTTAAGTGCCCATTTTCAAACCTTTTGAAATAACCCAAGTCTACAGTATATCATTTAGTCAATCAATACATGTGTGATGTATTTTCAAGACAATTGTGTTGTAATTTATTATTATTGTGAAATTTTAGATATCATTTGTTAGAAGAAAAAATCAAACTGAAGATGAAGACGATGATGAGCTCCTTTCGTCAAGTCTCCTCAACTTTGCAGAAGACGTTGGCATCAAGACTATTGGATCCAGTATTAGAAGTTTAGTGCAATCTATCAAGAGTAGGAGGAGCAGGCTCACTGAAGAAACAACAATGGTAAGGGTGATATTACACATGCCATAAGATTGTTGAATTTGTCAAGTGATGGCTAATGCTTGGAGACCTTTGACCTGATGATAAAAATAGTTAGTGACTTTTGTCAGAAATGTAACATTATTCCTCACATGTTTTGTGCACATTCTTTAAAACTGTATTTTCAATCATGGAGTAAAAATATTATTATCGTCCTAGAATATTATGGATACAATTGATGTCCTCTTCAACAGTAGCTACTCAGAGAGATGGCTGAATCTGGGGGTAAGTGTTTTGCCAAAATACTACGTCATGAAACTCAACCAGTCGTGACTGTAGCACTTACACTTGACAATACCACTGAGAGGGTGTAGTGAAACTTTTTTACGTTGTTCTATGGATTCTGTTTAGAATGGCAGAGGTAGACAGCACAAACTGTTGATGGGGGAACATATTGATATCATTGTTATTAGTATAAGTGGAAACCTGTGACGGCTTGTGTAGACTAGTAGAACTTCGTTAATTGGTGTGAAATATGTGAGGCAGCACTGTTTGGGTAATTCCTTGAAGGGATAAATAGTAATGGATAATTCAAGAATAATTCCCATAACTTAAGTAACCAAAGAATTTTTGATTATGACTGCAGCTATTATCTATGTAGTCACTATCTACAAACATAGTGTGAAATGATAAGGAAACGATGTATTTTTGTGTGATAGTTACAAAAGTTAAAGCAGTCACATGACTAATTAAATAGTCATTTCACAGAAAAATGACTTACTCCTATTGCTGCCATTTCATTCAGCTGCATATCTAATTATAAATAAACATTTTGAATTATAAACTCAATCCTTGTGTTTTTACTTCTAAAAACACATTTATTGTGACTACAATAAATTATGAGGTAAGCTCAGGAAATTGTGAACACGCTTTAGAATAATGCAAAAATATAAAACAGTTAGTAATGATGTATTGTAATATTGTAATCTGCAAACAGTTAGCATGTCTAAATATCATCATATTAGATGATTAGATGGGAAAAAAGTGAGGTCAGATAGTGGGACAGCTATTGTTTCCTAGATGAAGTTAGCTAATTGTAATCTTTTTTAGCATGTCATTAATGTATTTTTTCTAGAATAACAGTTCCAGTACTACCAATACAATGTTCACTATAATGATCGACACGTTTGCATTGATGTTAGACTCAGTATTGAATTTCACTGACAACCAGTGGATCTACAGAGCTAACAACATGAGTAAGCTAAAAAACATGAATGTTTATAAAATTGGAAGATAAGCTGGGAATTACATGACGGGAGCTTGAATGGTGATTGGATTTACTTAAAGAACGGGAAAACATTTTGAAGAGTGATGGTTTTTATTGGCAAAGAGTGAGCTTAAGAGTGATAACGAATCTAAACTAAAGCTTCGTAAAAATGTCAAATTTTAAGTCCATTAATTTCAAATAATCAATGATAAAATGTGTGACTTGCATAATATACACCGTTGTTACAAATATTCAGTTGACTTTATTATGTTGCTACACCATTTACACTGTCCTATGTTTGGTAAAAATTCATGTTTTATATTAACTTTAGCGCATAATTTATGTTTTATTTGCAGTAGTGGACGTCATAAGATTCCGTCATGGTATGGAGAATAATACATTTTCTTTTCCCAACGGTAAAATTAAACTTAGCAATTTATATTAATATTAACTTGATATAAGTTGCACCATTAGCTAGAAAACTATCTCCTTTTGTAACAGATGTGGGCACTTTTATAATCTGTGCAGTTAAGAGTGTATACTCACTTGCATGCTTCATAATTATGTCAAATTTTAATATATATTCAGTCATTCTCGGTTGAAGGAATTATAATAATAGCAAATTTTCTCATTCTAACAGACAATACTGTTTAATTAAAACTTAACCTGACATTTTTGACTTCCTGCAGAAATCCTCTTCAGTAAAAAATTCGCTAATATTATAATTTCAATATTATGTTCATTTTTAGGTTTAAATAGTATTATGTTCAACTGCATTTCTTTATTCATAAATTTTGTTAAGGCGGAAGAATTATCACATACACTTGGGCAGATAGCATAGGCTAATATGCATTTAAGTCATTGACTTTTAATGTTTAGTGGATGAAAGCCAAGTGCAGAATTCCAGTCTGGCGAATGAAGTCAACGTCAGTATACCTTTTACAAGTTCTTGTAACTTGACTGCAGACATAGATGGTAAGTGGTCATCATACAAAAACCTTACAGTTAATTTCCGTAATATTTCGATACACTGTGATGTATTTTGGTAAATATAAGGATTAAATAAAATACAGTAGACCCTCAGTTATCCGAACCTCGTTTATCCGAACTCGCACTAATCCGAACACCATTTTTGGGAATTATAATGATATTTATTGGAATTTTGCTGAGCATTAAACAGATAAGAGATTAAGACTCCATTCAAAATGACTTATTTCGAATATCCGAACATTTCAAGTATCTGAACAACCCTCGGTCCTGAGGTGTTCGGATAACTGAGAGTCTACTGTAACTGACAAAAAGTTAATAGAATATTACTTTTTTATTTGGGAGAAATGAAAACTTTAATTCTCATTAGTAACTTGGGGAATTGAACCTAGGATCACTGGCTTTAGACATACCTCTTCAAAAGTGGCAGATCTAGTAATGTTGGAGTTGGTTGGTCCGAACAACCCTGCAAGGTACACCTCTACAATTACTTCCTCATTAACACCATTTTACCTTTCAACATATTCAGTCTTGCGAGCAGATTTACCAGTGAAGTAAATCCTGAGCCTCAGTGTTGGAGTATAGAAGTGGTTGGTGAGCCATAGCTCACATGCTCTGGATTTGCGGTAGCTGTCAAAATAGGATGCAATGAAGCACAGAAGATTAGTCTTTGTTTTATTTTGTCCTTACATAACCATGGCTTAATCATATTAAATGGATCTGATTGAGTCTTTGTCATGATAATGTAAGAGAAAATTAACATGAGCCTGTTTCTATTTGCCCACTCCCTCTACAGCTGCTAGACCATCATCACTTCAGTGTAGCTGCACTCACTCTTTATTTTCTGGCTCATCCTCAGGGTGTAATCAGTCTATAGAGCATATTTTAGTTAGCCTCAGAGCTTGGTAAATCATATAGTTAGGATCTTTCTTTGGGCCTAAACATGAGCTATGATTCAAGATAGCTAGTAATCAAATAATTCCACTGTGATTTCTTCTGTCATATCACTTTACTTTCTGCAAGATTTTAAATTTTGAGTCTGTAATTTTATTACACAAATGAGATCACTTTTTAAATTACACTAAACTTCTGAAATCTGCCACATCTAGGCTATGACAATTGTGGGTCTGCAAGTCGGTCCCTTTCAATGCCCGGCCTCAGAAGCACACAATGTTGCCCAGGAAACTTCCCTCTATCGCAGAAGCTCCTGGACTTGGAAGGGTTTGGTACGCTGCCACCAGAGTTACTACTCCTGAGTGGCCACTGATCTGTTCCTAATACTCTAACTAGCCCCTCTACCTAATCCCCGAGTTAGGGTAGAAGGTTGCTTGAGGAATAACTAATTATATTCAAAGTAATAAAGGTGACAGAATAGTGCAGTGGAGCACAAACTGAGCAGTGACTAAAAATGGGTTTGCTCAAGGCCAGAATATATACAACCCAGGCAAGCCCGGTGGGAAACAAATAGAAAAACAGTGTGAGCATGCCCATTGGGTGAGCACATGGCACTCTAACATGATCACACGCACATTCCACACAATACAGACGGAAGACTGTAAGAACACAAAACAGATGAAAAACAATAAACAGATAAATGACGATGAACAGTCAATTAAAGTTCTAATGCATTCCTTAGGACGGCCCCACAACAATCCTTGAATTCCATGCACCACACAATTTAACTTTAAGTAATGCCTGCTAGTACAATCAAGTTCTGACCACCCTTTATGTATTGCAATGGACATGTTAAAATATGGATGAAAGGGAATGAGAAGCCATTGTGTTTAGCTAGAACTTTTGAATATCTTAGATAATGTCTGCTAGTAAACTAAAGTTTTAGTCGATGTCAGGATTTCTGTCAAATCTACAATTCATCATTAATGATTTATATTAATACCCATAACAGTTAAACAAAAATACATTATGTGACTGCAATTGCTTAGTATTTTGACTCTAGTAATGTGTTCATCTATGACCATTGATGTACTATGTATTCTTATGTATTTTGTTATTCTGCAGGTTGTTTTGTAACTATAGGAATTAGTCTCATCGATAATTTTGCCAGCTACATCACTGAAGCTACTAATCAAACAGACTGTTCAGGAAGTCGGTAAGGCATCATCCTATGATAACTAAGAACAAAACAATGAACTAGTGTTACTACAAGCAATTTATTGAAATGGATATGCTCAATAGAATTTGATGTATTAACTGACATTAATTATTGTACTTCGTTTCTGTTGTTGTTATTTTTGCTTAATATGCAGAAGCATCCAACAAAGTGGAAGTTCATTGTTGACTATTGAAGTCAAAAATAGTGCAAAGGTATTCACCAAATTTCTTGAAGAACCAGTTTTATTCCACTTCACGCCAAAGGTAAGGCAATATTGATTACAAGTGTGTTACATGTAGAGTTACATAATATATTACACATAATATATTCAAATGTCTATACATATAAAATACACTCATGTGTTAAAAACATTAAATGTAGCTAACACCATACTAGAAGTCTCTTCAGTAAATTTCACCCATGTCTGCTATCACTTCTTGCTATTTATTGTTGTGGTTGTTAATTTAATAAGTTTTGCAATCATTTTAATTATTTAATTAATGATGATTATCAATTCCAGAGTTCTTTAAATATCGACAATTACACATACCAAGCTTATTTCTTGGACTCAGATTTGTAAGTTATCAGTGAATATTGCAGCACACTATTACAATCAGCAATGAGTATATTTATGTTGCAGTTGCTGGAATAGTTCAGGGTTAAACACTACTGTTCTCTCTAATGGACAACTGCAAGTGAAGAGTAATCATCTCACCAGTTTTGCTATTTTGGTAAGACTTTAATAAAACAATTACCAGCCAATTACTTCTCTTCATGTATATCATATATGATATTATATTACATTTTTATAATATATAATATATACATACATACATACATATGTTTGGCTATATACAACAGTAAACTCACAAATTCTTTCTCAGCCTTGTTTTATTCATTAGACGTATTCTCTATCTTTTACAGGCTGTTTTTTTAACAATACAGAATAAAAAAAATATTTGGTTCGATTCCCGGTGGTGACCAAATATTTTTAATTCTGTATTGTTAAAAAAAAAAGCCAGTGAAAGAGAGAGAATACCTAACATCTAACTCATTTGGTTTAAGGCATGCTCTTTCTCTTGCTCCATAGATCTTACCTTATTTAATAATGTATATTTACTATACACTATCTAATCAGCTTGACAAATTGCAGTTTCTAAATAATGTTCTTTGACGTATTTCCTATAGGTTAGTCCAACTGGAGGCGTTCCAGGTAACACGAACAGTCCAGAAGGAAGAGCCTTAGAACTAGTGACATACATTGGATGTAGTGTTTCAATAGTCTGCCTTTCTCTCACACTCACTGTCCTGCTCATATTCAGGTGATTACCAAATTCAGTAGATCAATTAGTTTTTATAATGAAATTTGTAATACATACTTCTTTTAGAGGGAAACTTCAGAAAGGTGTTCTCTTATACATTCATATCAATCTGACGGTGTCCTTGCTCTTGGCTATGATAGTATTTGTAACTGGTGTAGACCATGCCACTTTCAAAAAGGTAAGATCATTATTAATTACTAGTAAGCAAATTCATATTTGCAGTCAACTTGTGTTTATTTGAACCTGTGTAAAAATCTATCAATGTCATAGAAGTGCAAAATAGTTTAACCAGAATTTGATTTAAATTTATAAACTCTTATAATGTATTAAAGAATACAAAATATAATAATATTAGGTTAAAACATATTATAATAAGAATAAAACACTTATATCATAAGCCTGCTGATATGGGCTTTACAAGTAGCAATGTGTGGGTTATTACACCGCCATATGACATATGATCTTTTCAATTGATCAAAGTCTTTATACATACAATAATACCTACAAATTAGTAGCCAAAGTTTGATAGACTAAATTTTTGCTATTACATTGTAATTAGAATAACTATTCAGGAAATTTTTTTTATACTTGCACAAGCTAATAGTATACACAAATCTGGAATAGATCAAATCAATAATCCTTTTGACATCATTTCATTCATATTAGCTACTGCCAAACTAAAATTCAAAGAACATTATGGTGAACTATAAAAATTGTACATAGATGTGATTAATAAATCTGTATTATTAAGATCGAGAGAGAGTTAATTTTGTTAGTGATTAGTACACTTACTGTTCATTCCAAATATTGGCAATCTATCCAATTTGTATCTACAGGAATTGTGTATATTCGTGGCAGCCCTAGTGCAGTATTTATTTCTCTGTGCCTTCTTCTGGATGTTGGGAGAGGGAGTCATGCTGTACCTACTTATAGTGAGGGTGTTTGGAAATGCGACAAAGAGATGGTACCTACTACTACCATTATGCTGGGGTGAGTGGTAAGGAAACGATTTTAGTAATATTAATGGGAAGAAAAAAGTGATTGGTTTGTCCAAACTCCATCTTTTCCACTACTAAAGAGTAAGCAACAGTTACTAACTTCTTGACGAATGATGGTTTATAATAAATATATGATGGTTAAGCTTTGAGTAGTCAACCTCTTTTTCTCGCTCTTCAATTATCACACTTTCTCATATATATTATTATAAACATAATATTATTTGTTTTTCTTCCAGGAGTTCCAGCTATCATTGTGGGATTGTCTGCCAGTGTTCTCCATGAAGACTACGTGGCTAACAATGGAACAATGTAAGAGAAGTTCTCACTCTATCTTGCACTAGTATAAATCTGATCACAAATTATATTTCTCTACACATCAAGTTTGAACAGACATTAATAATGCTAACTAATTGAACGGACATTAATAATGTTAACTAATACCATTATTTACAATGATTGTAGTTTGGGTAAGTAGTGTTCTTTATTGTTTTAATTTTCCTAATCATATTTACTGATTATTGATTTGAAATTGTAAATACAGTGAAATAATAATGAAAATATATGTGTGCATTATCTTATAGCTGCTGGATCAATGCGAAGCCTTATAAACCTGCAATATGGACCTTTCTAGTGCCTCTAATGATAATCGTCTGTGTAAGTATAACAATTATTAGCAAACGTTAGTATATTACTGGCTGACCATCACTGAGATCTTATAACAGTGACAAACTTGCCTTGACAATGCTCCTAGGATTAAAACTTAATGACAACCAGTCTTTTGAGACAGAATCTGTAGCCAAATAGACAAAGTGATAATTTATATCTCCAGAAATAGTTTAATATTTTAACAGTCATGTTGAACATGTCCTTATATTGACTTTAGACATGTAGTATTTATTCGTTAGAAGTATCCCAGCCAATTAGTGATGGGATCTGAAACGTTAGTTACAGTAATGTTCATATCTTATACTGCAGGTGAATTCAATAATTTTTATTCTGACATTGATCTCCATTGCTAAAACTAGAGATGTGGGATCTTCAGAATGGAAGAGAACAAGAAAAGGATTATTAAGGTGAGTAAAACAATAACCAGAATGTATCTATACAATAATACACTTGTGTGTCAGTAACGACAACGACGGTGACTGTTGTGACTGACGGTCATATTATAGTGTGTGTATCCATGAATAATTTGTGAGCTTAAACATCTTGGTAAAGCATTGTCTTTACTTGAATGAGGTCACATTCAGTAGAAAGTGATTAATAGTACTAAAAAGTAGGTGGAATAGGCAAAGGAAGGCAGCATATGTCTAAAAAAGGAAGGCTAAAGCAATGGCAACTAAAAAGTGGGTGTAATCGATGAGGAAAGATGGCATAGGCTTCAAAATGGAAGGTGAAAATATGAATGCGAAGGCAAAACTTTTTGTGAAGTGTAAGTCCACAATCATGATGGAAGTATAGGGAGATTCAGAAGCAGGAGAGGTTGAAAAAGGAGGAGGAGGGACTGAAAGAACTGAAGAAAGGAAAAGAGGGGGATAAGAAAAGCTGAGATTGTTCAGGAAAAAGAGAGCAGGAAAAGGAAATTAATGCAACCGTAACCAATGGTAGAGAAGAAAGAACAATGAATAAAATTAACTTATGCTGCTGCATTCTTACTTTGCAGTACGTCAAGCGCCACTCTGTGGCGCGGTACTCACTAGTCAGTCATAATGACAGACAGTCTGTCTAAATTCAGTGGGAACAATTCTGACGTAACAATGGACTCACAATGAGTAATTATAGTTAATTGAATGGGTGTGTCCTTTCCGAAAAAACAACCTAAAATGAGTTGCTTTGTTTGTTTGTACTTGTGTTAATTAATTGTTAGCACTACATATTTTAGTGTTATACTCAAACAATTATGCTAATAGCTACGGAACATTACAATATTTTATTGACAGCATTTTCTTTATTACTGTATAATTTCACTATCATTACCTCATTTGATCAGAGGACATTTCAAGATATAGCTATAATATATTTATTTAGTCCTTCAACAAATTATGATAGAATGTAATGTATTATAGAAAAGACTATAAAAAACGTTTTGCCTTCGCATTCGTATTTTCACCTTCCATTTTGTATATTATACTGGTGATGTTGTGTTTTTCTTATAGAATGATGGTGAAGAGTACTTTAGTACTACTTCCTCTGTTGGGCCTGACCTGGGTCTTGGGTTTGTTTGCAGTTGTACAGAACACATCCATATTTGCCTGGATGTTTACCATTGTCAACTCACTGCAGGTAACTCAATGGGGGGGGGGGATGGAGTTAAACATTTTTGATTCTTTTGTATAATATTTGTATGACTCGATATAATTCTCACTCAGGGGCTGTTTATATTCCTAATGCATATCGTAAGGAACGATCATCTAATGTCAGCAACTAAGAAGAAATTAGGGGTAATGCAAAGGTCCAGGAAGGCATCTACGATGAGTGCCAAATCATTAGACAGCAGCAAATCCAATGACACTCGCTTGTCTCTTTATTCTCGTAAAAGTGTAAGTATTAATGATCGAGTCAGTAATAGGACTGAAGCAAAGCTTCAGTGATTATGTTAATTTTTTTTTAATTTTCCTTGCTAGGCATTGCACACATTAACACCACATTTACCATACGTAACTATTCTAAACAATATGGCATGGTAGTATATCAACACATGGTGATATAAAACATTGCATATAATATTGAAAATTCATTTATTTTAGACTTCTTCAATAAAACTGACCAATTAATTTCTCAGGATTCAGAAGCATATCACAATTTCCAGCATAAGAATATTTTTCATTTTTTGTGAAGTCATTAATTGGTCATAATTATACTATACATTATTCCAATTGTAGCATTCATCTGTTCATTTTTCTTCCTTAATACCTTCATATATTCATATAATGGTATGGATAGTATAATGACACTATAGCTTGTCTATCATTTTAATTTTGTATTATATTATGTCACAATTGTGAATATATAATGATTACACTGTACTAGCTGTTGTCATAAGCACTTTCCATTGTTTCTATAGTTTCTTATTCCTGAAAAATGGTGGCATAAACTGGTACAATACTATGCAGTATTGCCACGAGACTAGGCATTGACATAATTCTATTAGCGAAATTTGAGTGAAATTCTGATCGCAAAATAATCTGAAAAAATAATACAAGCAAAAGGTTGTTCCTTCATGTAAGTTGTACTCCCATTACATCATTTTTAGAATATATAATTCCCTATAAGACAAGTGAATACATAACTGTCTCTCATATTCTCTTTAGTCTCTTCTAGTCTGTTTAGTCTTTTCTTCTTTCTTTAGTTTCTTCTAGTCTCTTCTAGTCTCTTCAATCTCTTTTAGTTTCTTTTAGTATCTTTAGTCTCTTTTCTATTTAGTAGCTTCTAGTTTCTTTTCTTACTTAGTCTCGTCTTGTCTTTTAGCCTCTTCTAGTCGCTTTAGTTTCCTCTAGTTTCTTCAGACTCTTCTAGTCTTTTTAGTCTCTTCTAATCTCTTTGGTCTCTTCCAGTCCATTTAGTGTCTTAAGAGTCAATAAAAACTTCAGGAACTATAATACAACAAGACTACAAAGAAAAAGAAAATGCAAATGATACAACAAGTGTACAAGACACTAGAACAGAATGTAGGCACACGATTGGTTTAACTTCACGAAGTCTTCCCACAGGTAGTTAGTACTACCACCAGGTCCTTACTTATCTCCCTCACTTGCCCTCTTCAATGAATTGAGATGGATTTAAACATATAATTTAAATTGGAGAATGGCACAAGAAGAACTGACAAACACACACAGTGACAATGCTTTTATAGGAGTGACAACAAGTACATAATGAGAACAAGAAATTACATACCAACATATCTCATGTGACTAAGGAATATTCATGAACACTTAATTTACAAAATAACATTCACTTACACATACATACACACATACATACAATGTTCAATTTGTTCTTATGTAGGCATGTGCCTACACAGAACTAGAGGAGACAAAATAGGCTATAAGAAACTAATAAGACTAGAAGACACTGATAAGACTATAAGTAACTGATGACACTAGAAGATCCTAATAAGACTATAAGACTATGAGACTCTAGAAAAGACTAGAAAGACTAGAAGAGACAAAGAGACTAGAGGAGACTAAAGAGACTAGAGGAGACTAAAGAGACTAGAGGAGACTAAAGAGACTAGAGGAGACTAAAGAGACTAGAGGAGACTAAAGAGGCTAGAGGAGACTAAAGAGACTAGAGGAGACTAAAGAGACAAGAAGAGACATGAAGAAACAACTAAATTATTATCAAGTTCTGACCCTTCATACAACTAGATAGAACTTTCTCACCTAAATGGGTCTGGAATCGAACCCAGGGCCACTGCCTTCATACTGAACTCAACAGTCTTCTCCAAAGGGCAGCCAATTGCTTACCATGGCATAGAGAACCACACCCCTAATTACAAAATATATCATATTCAAATGTTGGCTGTAGTGTGATAATATACATATTTTGTAATTTCATTAAAATACTTACAGGGTCCACGAATCTGCTTTGATAGCATTGTACTGGCATCCCAAGATAACTTCTGGAGCACAATAACAGTATGGATCCACAGGAGGTGTCGCTTATCTGATGCTGTGAGTCCAGAGCCAAACCAAAATCTAAATTAAAAATAAGAACTGATGGCTTATCAATGGAATAAGAACAAACAACAAACTTAACTCCAATTTTGACGTCCATTTGTGGAGATCATTAGGTCTCAATGAGAAATTCCCAAAGAATGGCAATAGGACAGACCTTCACACAATTGGTGGAAAATGAAGCGAGCTTCCTGTTCGGGAAGGTGAACCCTTAAGTTCATGTACACCATTACACAGGGTGAAAAGAGTTCATTTACAACCATAACAAAATCTGTAAACTGTCTTGGGAATTAGAGTTATCAAAAAAAAATTTACAAGGTTATAATAGTGTTCCATTCTCAGTCAATTCGCATGCAATGAAGCACTTCTCATCAGTATCTACAATCTCGTAGATATCCAGAATGTTGGGATGGGAAATTTTCTGTAGAACATCCATCTCCCTGGAAGAAACTTGTCCAACTCAATCTTAGTCACCTCAGTCTTCTTCACTATTTAGAAGGCAATATGAATGTAAAATTTTGATTAATAAGAAAGATATTGTTTAGCCAACAAAACACATTGTCTCACCATTGTATTTTGAAAAGGGGACCAGGCAGCTTTAACTTTAGCAAAAGTACCGCTTTCCAAAGATTTACCTAGAGTGTACCCTACAACCTGTGGACAGGTGATACACTCAGAACAACAACGGAGATGATAAAGTTGTCTCCAATTCACAATCAAATTCTCACATCTCCCGCGTACATGGCGAGTAGTGAACAGTAGCTAGTAGTTCACAGTGAGAAGTCGATTAACGTAAAATAGCTCAACAGTAACACAACAAACGATCACACCCGTAAATTCCAACTAAGTGACAGCGTTATGTAGTGTCAGCTCATTTTATACTCGCTCTAGACACTAGACGCTAAGTTGTGAGCATGCCCAAAATGCTAGCGCGAGCGTTGAATTACGGCCAAGCAATAGCTACGCAAAATGACGGTATAACTTCTTCTATTCCAATTAAATCTTACTCTGCATGTTTTTAGCTTAGTGTCAGTCTCACAAGTGAACCATAATCAATCAAAGGTGGTGTGAAAGATTAAGTTTCCACACATTCAGACTTACGAAGTTTCCCACCGCTTACTGCCAACCTTTTACCATCTGGAAGTGATCTAGTAATAACCTTGGGTTTTTTGGGTAATTCACAGGAATTGTGCTTAAATTATACCGAGCTATCAATTTTAGAGAACTTTGTGTGGCAACATTGAAATAAGTATTGTAAAGTGTTGTAGAGTGTCAGTGTAGGAAAGTTAATATAACTATTATTTAGTTTAGAAGCGCTTGTTCATTCTACGCCCGGCCAAAAATGCTGCAAACATCATACTATCAGTACAATCTTTGTCATGTGAACTCTTTAAGTTCCTGTGCTAACTTCTGCTCTTTATTCATGAATTTTTGACCCTAATCATATATTGGGCTACTCCCTGTAAATGACACTGGATTTCCCCCTTTTATTATAATTATTATTATTATTATTATTATTATTATTATTATTATTATTACTTATTATTATTATCATCATCATCATCAATAATAATTAATATTATTATTATTTTTATTTACTTGTTCAGTAGAAACATATTCATACATCTCAGCTGAACAGTAACATTATGTCATAAATGAAAAATTAGAGGATATAAAACATTAACTTATTGAGAAGAGTATATAAAATTGATGCGTATTTAAAAATTCATATTATATAGAGAGAGTTATTGAACAATCACAGGGTGAAAAGAGTCCAATTACAATCATAATGAAATCCTTAAACTGTCTTGATAATTGAGTTCACAAAAAAATTACAAGGCTATAATAGGTTAACAAACTAGTTATCAACACATACACTAAATTACGAGTTTGTTATGGTTGTCAATGGGCACTTTTCAGGCAGTGAATAAATGTGACACAACAGCAAGTAATGCACATAAAATAATTCAAATAAATTATTAAAAACTCAATCAATCACTGTGAGTGGGTTGAGATCATCTTTGTCATTTTGGTTAGTTTGCCAGTGTCCTTTTTATCAGATAGAAACATTATCTTCCTCATCAATCCTAGTGGTTGGAATGCAATTTAGACCATCAATATCTGCAAGTGGGACCACATCATCATCTCTTGAGCTGTGTCGCGAGTCACTTTCTTATGTCCTTGATTCCTCTTTTTCCTTGTGAAAATCACAATGGAGCATATCAAACTGATAAAGATGAGGAGTAACACCACAACAGCAGCACAAACCACTATGATACTAACTCTTGTGGTCAAGACTAGAAGAGACTAAAGAGATTACAAGAGACCAGAGACATTAGAGGAGACTAAAGTGGTTAGAAGAGACTAAAGAGACTAAAGACTAAAGAGACTAGAAGAGACTAAAGAGATTAGTAGAGACCAAAGAGACTAGAAGAGATTAAAGAGACTATGAGAGACTAGAAGAAATTAGAAGAGACTAAAGAGACTGACTATGAGACTTTAGAAGGAGTGACAACTAGCTATTTAGCTTGTGCTATAGGGAATTTCTATAAATAGCTCTTTAGATGATGATGAGAGTACAACTTCATGAAGAAACTACCAAGCAAACTGGGTAATATTATAGTAAGCAGCTCAATTTTAAATTGTCCATTAGATGAAATAATTTTTTTCTTACAGAAAAGAATATTTTGGAACCTTTAAAAAGAATTGCCAGCATAGCTCGCTGAAGAGTAGGGGGGGGGGGGGGGGGGGGGGGGGGCGATGTTAAGAGTGTTTTGTTAGGGTGCATTTTCCATTCCTAAAACTGGTTTTTCCCCCCGAAAATTAATGTCACCTTCATGGTTACATATACCACAAAATTATCATCAATTTTGTGTAAATGAGAAATCCCCCTGAAGTTTCAAAAATTAAAATTTGATTCCTCTAGAGTTTGGATCTAAAAATAGTTACCCTGTACAAACATTGTCATAGACAGGAAAATATTGAAAGCCATTACAGCATAAACACATGTGCTGAGGTGATATGTTTAAGACTCTCTAGTTTTTTCTCCGGAAGAAACAAAACCTTTTATACCAATTTTAGCTCCACCTACTCTATAGAAAATAATGTGTCGAGTTTTGAAGGCAAGCTCCCACATTTGAAAGCAATCAGTGTCAGCAAGTCTTATGTCAGCGATAGTAGAGTGACTGTTTAATACTCTCAAAAATTAACTTAAAAGTCTCCAAAGCCAGTCTACATCAAAATTGTCATGGTTACAATACTTATAAAAACTAAATAATATAATTTTTTTTTTGGCCAAAAATAATCTCATTATGCTCATAATTACACTAATTATACCAGCATATGATGGTATTGATGAAATCACTTATTATGCTCAAAATATGCCAACATAATTCCCAACTCCCTACTCCAGATCTCACTCAGGGGTATAAGTTGCAGTTCCAGTCATGGCTTAAGTTACCGCTGCCACTCAATCAGCTTTTTCCTGCCACTCAATTAGCTTTTCCGGGTCCCAAGACTTCCCTGTTCTTGAAGAAACGAGTGTAGAAATTGCAGCAAGTGAGGTCCTACTAAAAGAAGCTACAGGACAAATAATTACACAAGAATCTCTAAGTGAGACATAGAAAGCTTTTCTTTATGACAATTGACAAAAGAATCAACAACAAAACAAAAAACAAAAAACACAGGCCATTTTGAGACTGCAATAATAAAGCCATTTTCACAAGCAGAGCAGAAAATGTCCATTACATATTACAGATTACAGTTTCTTATAATTAAGCTATAGAGTATGTCTAATTGTGATATCATATGTTATAAGCAACTTTCACTGTTTAAAAGCTGATAATGTACCTTATAGGTACCAATAAGTTCAAGTAAGGCATATAATTTTACAACTTATGTTCCTCTTCTCTCACAGTGCTTGAGATATTTTGTCAGCATTGGCATAGCCAAACCCTTTACCTACCGCTAAGGGTCTGGCTACGTTAGACTACTTTCAAGTACACATATTTTGAAAGTTTTTTTCGCGTGCGGTATTTTTGGGTTTACATAAGGTTTTAACCGCGGAACACCCGGGTAAAACGGACTAACTAGTGATGCGCTCTAATAGCACAAAATAGCGAAGCGAGCGATGCATGTTCCCTGTAATTGCAGCTATTCCATGTATGCTTGGTGTGGCTAGGAACATTTAATGGCTTTTCAAAAAGAAAGATTCTTTACTTTGCTACCTGTTTCTGTTTCGTTTTAGCTCTCCTCCTCCTTGCCCTGTCTTTTTCATTTCTTATCTCTCTCCTTACTAATGTTTCTTCTGTTGTTTCTAACGCCCTCAAAGCTCTTGACCGAGCGTTTCTAACGTTTTGTCTCTCTTTCGCAGAATTTGTTTCACTGGGCATCGCTACTTCGTACGGCGGGTAAACAAAGCAAAATGTGTCTAAGAAGGTTACCCGGCCCACGCAAGCGCGTAGGAGAAAGTGTGCACACGTACGCCCACGCAAGAACAAAACAATTCCTAGACCTTACAAAAAAATAAGCGTGGAATGATAAATAAGTCAGCTCCGCTCGCTTCGCTGATTACATTCCTTTTCAACTGGAGCGGGTAAAGGGTCACGCTATGATGCGTACTAGGTAGTCTCGAGGGCCAGACTCTCTGGAGGCTCGCGCGCAAGCGGCGCTGAAAGGAAAAGAGTGTCTGGTGACTCCGACACTCTACCGTGACACTGAGAAATGTTTCCCATGGATTCTAGCGGGTAAATTGGAGGGTGGCTGAAGTATTTTATTGCGGGCGCTTAATTAGAGAGATTAGACAAAACAGTACACTTGCTCCCGTCAAATGATTTGGCACAGATTGCTATCCATGTTTAATTCCACGATTTCGTTTATAACTGTAAACACCGCATCATTTTAGCTAAGATCTTGCCAGGTCTCCTAGGGGCGGCTGAACAATTTTCACTAGCTCCAATCTTCTCATTTGACCTCCTCTTTATTCTGAACGGACCATGCCTGTCAGGAAAACCCGTCTGCATTCAACTCTTTAGAGCTTTCCCTAAGAAATAACATTTCACTGCATTGCTTAATAGCTATCACTTTCAAACATCGATTCATACATTTGGAATACAGTAATCCAAATCGTGGCTGGTGGTCTGTCAAAGCCTCAAAACGGGTGCCACAACGATAGTGACTTCTGAAGGCAACTATAATCTAATAATCATTATCTAGTCCTCTCATTTCTGCATCTGTTTGTGTGAGTTTTTCCTAATTATAAGGTAGGCGTGGCGATAGCTATTAAGCAATGCAGTGAAATGTTATTTCTTAGGGAAAGCTCTAAAGAGTTGAATGCAGACCGGTTTTCCAAATGAGAAGATTGGAGCTAGTGAAAATTGTTCAGCCGCCCCTGGCATGATCTTAGCTAAGTGTTTACAGTTATAAACGAACTCGTGGAATTAAACATCGATAGCAATCTGTGCCAAATCATTTGACGGGAGCAAGTGTACTTTGTTACTAAGTGTTGCTCACCCATTCAGTTGTTTATTGTTTATTTATCCTGCTCAATTATCATTCTCTACCATTGGTTAAGGTTGCATAAGTGTCCCTCTCTCTCCTACTCTCTTTTTTCTGAACTATCTGAACTTTTCTTCTATCCCACCACTCCTATTGGAGCGGTGGCGTCCTGCCAGGGCCGTCCTCACTCAACAAGAGAGCTGTGGGGTTGTAAAGCCCACAGACGTCCTGGACTTCGTAAGAGATTTAGCCCCAATGACAGAAACAAATAAAGAGTTAATTAAATTATTGTAATGAAGATTCAGGGGTTGACGAGAAATGAAAATGAACAGAAACTTAATGAAAGATAACTGAGATAGAACAACAAATCTCACAAACCGCACGCACAACAGTAAGGAGACACAAAATTAATGACTCACACGGAGTGAAGAGGGTTAAACGTACACAGCAGAAGAAATTTCAACGTAAACGGCGAAGACAGTTCTTACAAGACGAAAACAGTTCACCTACACGACGAGAAAGAGAGAAGACGAGGTGCAACTAGTGCCACAACACGAGCGAGTTACAACAATAAACAACTGAATGGGTGAGCAACAAAAAGAATAAGTCATAATAAGAAAAAAAAGGGTGGGGAAAATCAAAACATGCATGCGTAACAAAACAAACACACAAATATGAGAAAGTTCAATGATCAATCTTCAGGCATCCTCGCAAGCCTGAACACCTATCTTCAGCTCTTCTTTTTGATCATGGCACCCCCTTTTCCTTTGTCTATCTCTCCAGCATTTCTGTCCGACTTTGAGAAACTTTTGTCTTCTATTTCTCACTCTTTAGACTTTCTTTTGAAAGCTAATCCCCGCCTTTACTCGTCTATTCCACCTGCTTTTTAGTTATAATTAATCACTCGCCTAGTTTGGCGTAGCCAGACCCTTTACCGAACCGCTACGCGGGGAATAGGTCTGGGGACATAGCCATACCAAATTTGTTCTGCCGCACATATATTGCGGCGGTCAATTACCGTTAGCAAATTACCGGAAATAGTCACAAATAGATATTCCTGTGCGTGTCAGCAACCCTTTCCAACGTTAGGTTTAGCAATCATGGCTAATTTGCGGTAGAAATTCAGGTATAAAGGAGGTGGGGCACTCACCACTTCCACATTCCTCCAGAACAAATTTGGTGTCCCTAGACCCTTCGTGCGCTTTGCGCGCTACGTGGGTCTGGATACGCCAGACTATCACTCGCCTTTTTGCCTTCTCTTCCCTTTCATTTTAAACCTACACCGCCTGATTTCATCCGATTTTCAGTTACAATTAACTCCTTTTACCTTCTCTTCCGTAATTTCGCCATCCTTTTTGATACCTACGCCGCCTTCCATCGTCTCTATTGCACCCGCTTTTTAGAAATAACCGGCACGTTCTACTGAATGTGACGACACTTTACTTACGGTAAAGAGACGATGCTTTACCAAACCGTACTAAAGCTCATGCATTTTTCATGAATACACACACCGTCGTCGGACGTCGTCGGTCGTCGTCGTCGTCACTGACACACAAGCGTATTATTGGCGAGCGAGACAGTATTAGGGGTGGATAATGCAAAATCTGGTATAGGTTATATGTATATATGTTTGTATGGATGGTACGTATGCCCTTTAAACGCTCGCGCGGGAAACATTTTCTCCTAAAAACTCGGTTTAGGCTTGACCCCAGTTTATTCTGAAACTACAACATTAAACAAGCCTTACTTTAAACTTAAGCTCCGAAGTATGAGAAAATTCAGGCGAAAACCCTTGTTTTTCAAGACACAAAAAGTTGCTAAGACCGGTAACTATGGCATTGAAAACCCTTTTCCAAACGTAATTTCAAAACTTCGCCGTTTTTAGGGGGGATACGGAGTGCCGCTTGTTTGTTGTCAAGAGCCATTGGTAGTCAGAATGCCGTAATCTTAATGTTAAGGAAGTTACTACTACTCCAGTGAAGCTGAGGTAAGTACGTAATTCCATATTTGTTATAGTATGTCCAAGTTGAGTTGGCACGACCGCAAGCGCGGTAATTGAGGAATGCATTTAGTACTTTACCGGAAGCAATTTAGTCATGTGAATCCAAGTCAATTAAGCGCTCAAACGTCAACGTTGCACGTGAAAAAGGGGCGGTAGCACAGGTGCGCATTAATACTGTAACTATTGAAAGAAAGAAATTTAGTGAAGTTTATGGAGTTTTTCGGGCGCTGTACAGCTCATCTCGTCTGTTTTCAATGATATTTATGTTTCTTATGCGCAGATAGTGTACAGCAGATGGAAAACACAAACTGGTGGGAGTTCTTCTAAAGAGACAGGATTAAAATCAGTGGATTCTACCTACTGTGTCCCAAGAAATATTCTGATGTTCACAGAATTCAGCAGTACAGCACTGTAAACTTGTAGCTAAAGTTACTAGACTTTCATGTTAAATAAAATTATCAATTTTTTCATTTATTTATAATAAGGTATATGAAAATTGATGAAATGATAGAATTTAAGTGGTACACATACAAAAAATAGTTGTGATCCGAGTTGAAGGTGGAGTTCTGCCTGAGTTGGTCCTAATTCTTACAATAAACGGCATCTATAATAGTGAAGAAAAAGAATTTGCATAAACACGGCTTTGACAAGCACATAATTTAACGGCAAACAGCGTAAGTGTGGCTGTATTACAAGTTGCTAGCTAAATGATAGCTATATCACTGAAATATATTGGCTATATGGCATTTGTTATTGAACAGGTAGACAAATAATCATACCAACATCCTATCAGGTGGTCCTGTACCCTCTGCAACAACAGAACACTCCGTCTATCCCTTTCCACACTCGCAACCTAAGCTAATCGCGATATAAAGCTAGAAACACAGCAATCTGAGAAGAAGCCGCTCATTGTTTACAAAATTCTTAATGAAGACTGTCCGCGTGATAAATTGAGCCATACCGCGTGACTAAAAGCGGGCGCGTTTTGAGCGGGAAACCTGTGGTTTTTTCTATTCCCATAGACATTTGTATTGAGTTTTGGAATAGCACTTTCTCTCCGGTTTTGGAGTTTACTGAGGGAATATTTTTAACCGCTTCGGCGCGAGCTTTCCAATGGTGCAAACCCCGGATGCGTAGCTGCTTCCGTTCTAAAGTTATTCAAGTTCTTCTTGCGGCCAACTCAACTTGGACATACTATAGCTATTATATGCAAAAATAACTCTGGCCTTTCTTTTTTTTTGTAGCTAAGAGCTTGTTGTCAAAGGTGACTGGTAAATTCAAATAGTCAGAATGGCTTCAATTTGATACTACGAATGTTACTACTGCTCAAGAAAATGAGGTAAGAAAGTAATTTTGTGTTTGTGTGCTAACATTGATTGTCTTTTGTTTTTGTAGCTGAGAGCTTGTTGTCAAGAATGTGAGGTAATTCACATAGTCAAAGTAGCTTCAATTTGATACTACAGAAGTTATCAATACTCAGGAAATTGAGGTAAGTAGTAATTCCATATTTGTTGGCTAAAAATGAAATAATAACACTGGTTTATTATTTATTTTATCGTAGCTGAGAGCTTGTCCAAGAGTTACTGGTATCAGAATGGCAGATGTTTGATACTACAGAAGTTACCATTAATAAGGTAAGAGAGTGATTTTGTATTTGTTTGCTGATATTATAGTGTTTGCATGAACTAAGCTAAAACATAGTAACTGTAGTTTTATGTTACCTAACTATCAGGCTCGCTCGATGTTTGTGCTCAAGCAAACCACTAGTATGTATATATGTATTTATGTATGGATGGATGGTACATATGCCCTTTAAAGGCGCGCGCGGGGAACTTTTTTCTCCAAAAAAAACACGTCTTTTTAGGCTTGACTCCAGTTTATTCTGAAACTACAGCATTAAGAGAAATTTGGGCTCCAAATTGTGGGATAATTCCTGCAAAACGCTTTTTTTTCTCCAAATCCCAAAAAGTTACTGAGACTGGTTACTATGCCATTGAAAACCCTTTACCAGACTTTATTTTAAAACTTAGTCGTTTTTTGGGGCTGCTAAAAATACCGCTTGTTGGTTGTCAAGTGCCACTGGTAGCCACAATGGCTAAATGATAATACTAAGGAAGCCACCATTACTTGGAAAAAGCTGAGGTAAGTACGTGGTTCCATACTCGTTAGCTAAAATTACAAAAATGACTCTGGCTATTATTTTTTAGTTAGAGCTGCGAGCTTGTTCACCGGTTACTGGTAACTGAGGTAGTCAGAATGGCTGAAATTGCACACTACAGAAGGTACCATTGTCAGAATACCTTATAACAATGCTGAGGAAGCCACCACTACTAGAGGGAAGCTGAGGTAAGTACTTAATTCCATATTTGTAAGTTAAAATTACAAAAATAACCCTGGTCTTTCTGTTTTGTAGCGGAGAGCATGTTGTCAAGAGAGACTGGAAAATGATGTAAGAAAGTAATTTTTTATTTGTTTGCTAAAATTAATGGTCTTTTGTTTTGTAGCTAAGATCTTGTTGTCAAAAATTACTTGTAATTCAGATGGTCAAAATAGCTTAAATTTGTAACTGAAGTCACCAATACTCAGGAAACTGAGGTAAGTAGTAATTCCATATTTGTTGGCTAAAATTACAAAAAAAATACTGGCCTATTTATTTTGTGGCTGAGAGCTTGTTCAAGAGTTACTAGTAATTGAGGTAGTCAGAATTGCTCAATTTTGATACTACAGAAGTTACCATTACTCAGGTAAGAGTGTAATTTAATATTTTTGTTTGCTAAAATTAATGGTGAACTGTTATTATAGTGTTTTGCATGAATTAAGCTAAAGTATTAATTATGTAGTAAGAATACTGTAGTTTTAACTAGGCAGGCTTGCTCGTCATTTGTGCTCAAGCACACCACTAGTTTATATATATGTTTGGACATACGTATGTCATTTTGTACTTTGACCCTCTCGTATTTTCGAGTTAGCTCAGCGTTTGACCCCGTCCCAAACGACACTAAACAGTATCCTCCTGTTTAACGATCATTACCCGTATCATACTATAAATTGAATTTTTTACCGCTTTGAATTTTTTTTGCGGGTGCAGTTTAAACTTAAAAACTTACTGGAGTTCCATTTCTATTCAAGTTTGTGGCGGCCGTGAGTCAATACGCTCTTTGTCATAGTTATAGCCCCAACAGTATTTACTTGAAAACTCATTGTCCACTAGAACCACGAAGGTAAGTCTTGTGTAGGTATGTCCAGTTGTGTGCAAGTATTGTGCGTTTTAGCTACTACTTAGCTCAAGCATATCACTAAAATAACGTTTAAATAATGTGTATTTTTTTTTTCAATTCAAACAGTTGCGGGGAGGGGTTATTATGGCATTGAAATGCCTTTACGTATCTATAAACGTAATTTTAAAACTCGACCATATTTTTAGTAGCTTTGAATGTTAGAAGTTAAAATCAATCATATAACAATTGTGTAGTTTTAGGCTCGCTCGCCATTTATGCTCAAGCACATCACTAGTTATATAGATAGAATTTGAAGGGAATGACCATAAAGTCATTATTTAGTTAGAGTAATAATATTACACTTTATAGGTATTGTGAAGGTAAGAAAAGAGAACAAAACTTGAATATACATTGAATGATACTACACAAACTAATGGCTACACAAAAAGAAAAAATTCACATTCTGTAAAGTGTGATAAGCTTCTTAATCCAGGTAGGTAAATTAGTCAGTTTTATTAAGGACTTCTGAAATAAAGGAATAATCATACATATGTTATTAATTTGATACAGGAGAATATTATTTCAAGTATCTTAGCCTAATATTTACTAGAGTAACGCAGGTATGATCGTAAATACAGCCAATTGGATCGGTGATATTCTGATGTATCCCATAATAATTAATTTATTATGTTCTGCTTGGAGTAATCAAGTTTCATACTGAACAATTATATAACCTGGAGGGATATAATTACCAACAGACATAACTATGAACACAGATGATATAGAAAACCACATCCAGTTTACTTTAATGCATTTCCTAGGTGATAGCTAGTATATTTGACTTTTTTCAGTACATAATCAACACAGGGTTCATATATTAATTAATAACCCGTCAACACTTACAATACAATATGGTAACTGTGGGCAAAGATAACAAAATGTTGCAAAATTTTCCACAAAACTTACTCATGCTTCAATTTAAAGTCTATTTAGTGATTCGACTTACACTATTGTGAGAGGAGAGTATCAGTAGAGTTGCTGCTAACGATTTAGCACTAATTATTGACATGTTTCTTCTTGAATCTTTGTCTCACTTCTAACTTCATTCTAGTCAATAACTTGAAACGCTCATTCTTTATGATATGCATTAAGAATATGAAGAGCCCCTAAGTGAGAATTAAATAAAGACAACGAATTAAAGATTATATATATATAATGTTGTTTACTAAATTGGTAACCTGTAGTGAGTTGACAATGGTGAACATCCAGGCAAATATGGATGTGTTCTGTACTACTGCAAACAAACCCAAGACCCAGGTCAGGCCCAACAGAGGAAGTAGTACTAAAGTACTCTTCACCATCGTTCTATAAGAAAAACACAACATCACCAGTATAATATACAAAATGGAAGAGGGAGTATTTGTGCCTCTACCTTGCTAAAGCAAATTATGGTGTGTAATAATTGCTAGTGATTGTAAATGTATTTGTTATCAATATAGCTACATGTATATAGCCCATTTATTTGATAAAAAATAAACATAATTGTCCTCCCAATACCATGAACAAAATATGGTGAAATATACTGTAAGAAAATGAAAAAGCATATACATACAATACTTCTTACACGAATCAAGTGTGATATGGTGAAATATTGCACAAGCGGGCTAATAAATTTTCACGAGCCAAAAGTGAGTGAAAATATAGTGAGAGTGACATATCTTGCTATATCACTCTAACTAATTTAATAAGTATATATTCTCTACTAACTTCATTGCAGTAGTTTGTACTCATGATGTAAAGTTAAAATGAAAAGTATTAATAATAGTATAACCAGAGTTGGATGATTTCTAGGAAGAAAATATAATAGTAGATCATAACTTCTTATTGGTGGCTATAGAGATTATTCGTGGTGGGCAAATAATTTCACTCAGTTTCGCCTTGTGAAATTATTTTCACACGCCTGGTGCTATTAATATAGAATACCACAGTTTTGCTTGCTATTATATCTCCATTTATGTATTTATGCTAGATATCTTTACATCAGTATTTGAGGTGTTTGAATCGTGAGATATGTATCTCACAGATATCACCTACCCAGGTCAATGCAGCTATTAAAATATTGTCTGGGTATATGGAAAGCTCAAAAAGAACTAAAACTCAGTGTGTTACCAATTCTATGTGCAAACTACTGAAGTGAAGATTTCTAGCATACAATAATACACATTTTACACTCACTAAAGGTGGGTGATACAGCACCATATTTCACTCTCAGGCTTTATTTTCACTTGCCTCTGGTTATTGAAAATATATTTGCATGCTAGTGAAATACCTCGCCCTATCACACTTGACTCATGCTATAAGTATATATATACTGTAGTAAAATATGTCTAGTTTTTGAATAGCCTGTGATTAATACTAAAAAAATGTGTGTGCCTAATTTTTTATATTCAAGGCATATCATTGATTTTTACAGCTCTTCTATCCTGATATCATAGAAAACTGAAGACGTGGGCAGGAGAGGCATGAAGCCCCCCAAAGTTTTGGAATAGGGGCATAGCCCTCAAAATTTCACGTAATTATATTACAATACATTACATCTTGTAATAACTGGATGCAGTGAGATAGCCCTTTCCATAAATAATATTTTAAGCATCTTGCAGTAGTTGTGGTTCAGAGATAGATAACATGAACCATATTTGCTTATACAGGTCAAAGTGACCCTATGTAGTTCTGCAATTTATTCTGCCAGAAAATTTTAACATAGGAGCTGACTTCTACATACTTTTAGCCTCCTTAAAATTGAAGAGCATTTAGCCACCTTGCTGGTTACTGTATTCTCTCACTTTAACAATCCTTTTCTTGTTCTCTTCGATTCTAAAACTTCACCATGTCTGGTCTTAGCAATAGAAATTAATGTCCAGATGAAGATGACTGTATTAACCTGCAAACATAAACTAGGAACGCCATTAAATCTGGCTTTTCCAACCCCTTTATTAGTTGTCTGGGATTTATCTTTATCAACATACAATGAATACCTGTACAATGATAGTATATGCCTAGAATTTTTTGAATATTGGCCAAAACTCCAAAGCAATTATAGCTAAGTAGTAATAAAGTGAAGGTCAAAATACCTGCTTAGTTGTATATTAAAATGAGCTGTAGAATGAATTAGTTTAGCTGTAAGTCAATACATTATACATCAAAAAATAATGTTAAAGTGTCAAAACTGACAAAAGAAATAAATAATATTGCTAGATTATAATAATTTGACAAGGTTCACTACGTTCAAGCTTATTGGAAATGTAATACTTCTCTGAACTTGTCCATGCATCATGTTAAGTGATTAATGCAAAGTATGGAAGCTGCTACCTGTTCAGACCTAGACATATGTATTTGGGGGAAGGCTAATCCTCTGTATACAGACCAGTCGGTACTGCTCCCTATGAAATGGCAGAATAAGTTGACTGCACAACCAAATTGTCATAAACTTGGGTTACCTTGCAAGTAGTCTTTTGTGCTAATTTGGAAAAAAAATATTTTAGGAAGGCTCATCAATACCTTGAGTCTGTGGTAATCATGAATATTACAGTATTTGTGGAGATATAAACCATTTTCAATCTATTTTGGCTACTGAATCTATAACAAAAATCTGGCTGTCTTTAAAACTCTACACCTAAAGTACTTGACTCTGATAAGCATGTCATACAATAAAATTGTCAATGCTATTTGTTTGAAATATACTTTTAAAATGCTAACTTCTACTATTAGCTGTATATTACATTCATAAGTAATGTAAATTAGATCCATACTTACACAAACTATGAGCATGACAGGTACTAAAAAAGTCCATATTGCAGGTTTACGAGGCTTGGCATTGATCCAGCAGCTATAAAACATAATTATAAATATAACATTATTTCACTGTGTGTAACTGAAATATACCTCCAAATTATAACCTCACCACAATACTTTTTAATGTGGCATTAAGTTAACACTCTTAATATATATTTGAATTGAATACTTCAACTCTTGTAACATTTTGTTAGAACAGAAACTCTAGTACATACAAATGAGAACTTTTTTACATTGCTCCTTTGTTAGCAGTGTAATCTTCGTGAAGAAAACTGGCTGACAGTCCCACAATAACAGCTGGAACTCCTGGAAAAATAATTACTTAGTGAATGTAAAGAATAATGTATAGGTTACATCATGAGGTGGAGGTTACTACAATATTTACATGACTGTGAGCTGAATAGCCAAGGAAGTGTAAGTCTTGTACAAATAGAATGATGCAACCAACTTGTACTATTATCTAGGCTATATGAAATGCATCCAAGTTAGTCTTTGGTGTTCACTTATTCACCACCTAGTAGGTTAGATGGAATATATTTATGTAATAAATAATATACAAGCTAGTACTCTGCCATAATAGTGGTACCTGATGTACTAACCCTTGTAAATTAGGTATACAGTAGCATAAGGTATTTTTCTCTGTTGTTCAGTTTTAGATACATCAGCCCACTCTTTTTCTCACTCACTTTACTTGAACCATGGACATACACTTGATTATTGTCATCGCATCTGACTAATCTTCACCTGGCTAAGTTAATTACAAAGCAAAAGAGTGGATATTGCTGGGGAACATTATGTCCGGATAGTACACCAAGGGTAACTCCAAAATACTTACAAGAAATGCATTTTATTCCCTTTCTACCACTTTCAAAGTGGTGATTGAGCGATCATATCCAGTGTTGTTCTTAAGCCAAGACTTCATACTCAAATGAAAAATAAACCATGTGTCAGTTTTCTTGTGCATAGAGTAACCATTCCCAAACAATGCTTCAAATAAGTAATAGTGAAAAAAATTCTTTCATAGCTAAAGGAACCATGATATGTCACTTTAAACCATGATTATTTGTGCATCACACTATGTTATCAGAAAAAAAATCTGTAGGTGTGCTTGAGCACAAATTGCGAGCGAGCCTTAAACTACATTATTGTTAAACGATTGATTCTAACACTCAAGCTACTTAAATAAAGTCAAGTTTTCAAATTACGTATATAGGGTAAAGGGGTTCAATGCCATTGTAACCGGTTTGAATTGAAAAAGAAGCAACAAAATCAAGTTTTTTCTTTGTGATATTCTTAGTAGTAGTTGTAACGCACCATACTTTCACACAACTGAACATACCTACACAAGACTTACCTTGGTGGTTAGTCTAGTGGACAATGCATTTTCAAGTAGATACCATTGGGTAGGGCTTATAACTGTGACAAATAGCGCATTAACTTACCACCTCCACTAACTCAAATAGAAATGGAGCTCCCATAAGTTTATGAGTTTTAACGGGTAATGATCGCTAATCAGGAGGATTATGCTTAGTGAAGTTTGGGACGGAGTTGAAGCATGGAGTGAACACAAAAGTACGAGAGGGTCAAAGTACAAAATGACATAGTACGTCTACACATATGTATACAAATATCTCCGGTTTTGGTAACTATGTAGCTATGTGGCTACTGAACTACTCAGGATGTGGTACTTTCAGAGATTTTGAGTCAGATATATTCATGAATTTTCGGCTATGGGTGAGCCTTCTAGTGAATCTGGCTTGCACAACTGAAAAGATTTGAAGTGAGGCCAACTATATAATTATAGTCAGCTAAAGTGAATGACAAAGATTGTGAATTGGGTTTGGCCATTGAATGAGGTGGCAAAAGAATGAATGAAGTGACAATTTTGAGATGTATTGACAAGTGATTGAGTAGCTAATACATTTTTTCCGAGTGGCCGACGAGGCTGAGGAGGACACTCGGAAACCCCAGTACAGCATTAAGCTAGCTTTACTTTGAACTTATGCTCCGAAATGTGAGAAAATTCCTGCGACAACTCTTGGTTTTCAAGACACAAAAAGTTGCTACGACCAGTTACCATGGTATTGAAGACCCTTTTCCAGACGTAATTTCAAAACTTCGCCGTTTTAGGGGGGATACAAAGTGCCGATTGTTTAGTTGTCAAGAGCCATTGGTAGTCAGAATGCCGTAATATTAATGCTAAGGTAGCTACTACTACTCGAGGGAAGCTGAGGTACTACTAATTCCATAATTGCTAGCTAAGTATACAAAAATAACTCTGGCATTTCTTTTGTATCTAAGAGTTTGTTGTCAACAGTGACTGGTATATTCAAATAGACAGAATGGCTTAAATTTGATACTACTGAAGTTACCACTGCTCAAGAAAATGAGGTAAGAAGTAATTTTGCATTTGTGTACTAATATTGATGGTCCTTTGTTATTGTAGTTGAGATCTTGTTGTCAAGAATTAACAGTAATTCAGATAGTCAAAGTAACATAACTTTGATACTACAGAAATTACTAATACTCAGGAAATTGAGGCAAGTAGTAATTCCATATTGTTTTTTTTTTAATTACAAATAATAACACTGGTTTATTTTTTAAATCGTAGCTGAGAGCTTGTTCAAGAGTTACTGGTAATTGAGGTTATCAAAATGGCTGATGTTTGATACTACAGAATTTACCATTAATTAGGTAAGTGAGTAATTAAGTATTTGCTTGCTGAAATAAAAGGTCATAACTGCTATAATAGTGTTTGCATGAACTAAGCTAAAACATAGTAACAATACTGTCATTATATGTTACCTAACTAGCATGCTCGCTCGCCATTTGTGCTCAAGCACACCACTTATATATATATGCATGGATGGATGGTACGTATGCCCTTAAAACGTGCACGCAGGTCCCGTTTTTTCTCCTAAAAACACGGCATTTTAGCTTATGATACTACAGCTTTAAGCAAGTTTTACTTGACTAAATCATATCTAGCTAAAATGGATAATGTACTTATTTTGTAAGTCATCAAATACAAATTAGAAGTCACTGCACTATATTGTACTTTGAATTGATAGGTGCATGTCAATTATTCCAGTTTGATATTTAGAACTACAGATTGTTATTTGGTAAAGATTGTGATATTTGTCAGAATTCTTTCGAATGAAAAGTAGCTAACTTTTTATTAAGCTAGACTCCATTTATTGAATGTTAATAAGTACAAAATAAAGATTTACAATGTTGGAAGAAGTATCTTAAAGTTATAGCTCATGTCAAATTTGTGCACTTTGGAATATCCATTTTATAATCACAATCATGTAGTCTGGGGCAAACTTGATCATTATGGGCTCCAAATTGTGATATAATTCCTTTGAAACGCTTGTTTTTCAAGTCCCAAAAAGTTACTGTGAACAGTTACTATGGCATTGAAACCCTTTACATAACATAATTTGAAAAACCTCGTTGTTTTTGGGGTCTGCTAAATGTCGCTCGTTGGTTGTCAAGTGCCACTGGTAGCCAGAGTGGCTAAATATTAAAACCAATTAAGCCACCAGTACTTGGGAGAAGTTGAGGTAAGTACGTCGTTCCATATTTGTTAGCTAAAATTACAAAAATAACTCTGGCTATGTGTTCTTTTTTGGAAGAGCTGAGAGCTTATTCACCAGTTGCTGGTGATTGAGGTAGTCAGAATGGCTTAAATTGGATACTACAGAAGTTATCACTATTACTGAAATTGAGGTGAGAGTAATTCTGTATATATTAATGGTCAACTACTATTTACTTTTTTGCATGAACGAAGCTAAAGTATATTATGTACCAATGTATGGGTGTAGAAAGCAATTTTAAAGTGGCCAATAAAGCTGTCACATTTGCCACGCCTACAATATTGAGTGGGGTTTAAATTGTTTAAATGTACTTAATAAAAAAAGACATATTAGTAAATAAATGATGTAAAATTGATGAAAGCATGATAAAAACTAATAAATCATACCCATTCGCTGACTATACCTTGTCAAGGAATACTTTTTAAGTTTGACAGAATCTTACAGAGCATTCTCCAAAACAAGGGAGGCAGAACCAGGTGACATCAGTGGTAAATAGTTGTTTTATTTAACCTATCTAGGCAGGCTCGCTTGCCATTTTGTGCTCAAGCACAACACTAGTATATATATGTGTGTGTATGGATAGTATGTATGCCCCTTAAACGCGCACGCGGGTTCCCTTTTTTCTCCTAAAAACACGGCTTTTTAGGCTTGATCCCAGTTTGTTCTGAAACAATAGCATTGAGCAAGCCTTACTTTAAACTTAAGCTCCAAAGTGTGATAAAATTCCTGTGAAAACGCTTGTTTTTCAAGACACTAAAAGTTGCTGCGTCCGGTTACTATGACATTGAGACCCTATTCCTGACTTAATTTCAAAACTTCGCTGTTTTAGGGGGGATACGAAGTGCCAATTGTTGGTTGTCAAGAGCCTTTGGTAGTCAAAATGCCATAATATTAATGCTAAGGAAGCTACTACTACTCCAGGGAAGCTGAGGTAAGTAAGTAATTTCATATTGGTTAGCTAAATATACAAAATTAACTCTGGCCTTTCTTTTTTATAGCTAAGAGCTTGTTGTCAAGAGTGACTGTTAATTCAAATATTCAGAATGGCTTAAATTAGCGGAAGTTATTACTGCTCAAGAAAATGAGGTAAGAAAGTAATTTGTATTTGTGTGCTAATATTAATGTTGTTTTTTTGTTTTTGTAGCTGAGAGCTGGTTGTCAAGAATTAATCTAGATAGTCAAAATAACTTAAATTTGATAATACAGAAGTTATCAATATTCAGGAAATTGAGGTAAGTAGTACATAATTCCATATTTGTTGGCTAAAATTACAAATAATAACACTGATTTTTTTTTATTGTAGCTGAAAGCTTGTTCAAGAGTTACTGGTAATTGAGTTTATCAGAATGGCTGATGTTTGATACTACAGAAGTTACCATTAATCAGGTAAGATAGTAATTTTGTATTTGTTTGCTGAAATAGAAGGTCATAACTGCTATTATAGTGTTTGCATGAACTAAGCTAAAAATAGTAACAATACTGTAGTTTTATGTTACCTAACTAGACAGGCTTGCACGCCATTTGTACTCAAGCACATCACTAGTATAATGTGTGGATGTACGTATGTAATTTTGAACTTTGACCCTCCCGTATTTTTTGTTAGCTCGTTGTTCAACCGCATCCCAACCTTCACTAAACAGATTTTTCTGGTTTATCGATCATTACCCGTATCATCCTAGAAATTGAATTGTTTACTGCTTTGGATTCTGTTGCGGACACAGTTTACACTCAAAACTATGGGGGTGGTAAGTTCATGTGCAATTTGTCGTAGTTATAAGCCCTATGCAACAGTATTTTAGTTGAAAGTCCACTAGACTAACTATGAAGATAAGTCTCGAGTAGGTATGGCCAGTTGTATGAAAGTATTGTGTTTACAGCTACTACTTAGAATATCACAAAGAAAACATTTAAATAACGTGACTTGTATTTTTGTTGCTTTTTTTTTTTTCAATTCAAACAGTTGCGGGGAGTGGTTACTATGGCATTGAATCCCCTTTAACAGTATATGCGTAATTTAAAATCTCGCCTTTTTTGGAGCTTCTAAGTGACACTTGTTGGTTGTCAAGAGCCACTGGTAGTCAGAATGGCTTATAATGAAGCTACCACTACTGGAGGAAAGCTGAGGTAAGTACATAATTCAATATTTGTTAACTAAAGTGACAAAAATAACTCTGGACTTTTCTTTTGTAGCTGAGAGCTTGTTCAAAAGTTACTGGTGGTAATATAAGTAGTCAGAATGGCTTAAACTTGATACTATAGTGTTATCACTACTCAGGAAACTAAGGTAAGAGAGGAGTTCTGTATTTATTTGCTATAATTAATGGTAAACTGTATAATATGTATATGTATATATAATTTATTATTTGTTTTGCTGGCTAGGCAAAAGGTCAAGCAATTACAACAATAATAAATAGCTAATTAAATTAATAAATTACAACATCAAAACTTATAATCACAACAATAATAATAAGTCAAACAAAATAAGTAAATAAATAATAAATAAATAAATAAATAATAAGGATAGCCCCTTGTAGTATATATATATAATATATATATATATATATATTTATTTATATGTATTACCTGAGTCAGAGTGTGATATGGCGAAAATATTTCATGAGCAGGCTAAATTATTTTCACAAGCCAGAGGCGAGTGAAAATAAAGCCTGAGAGTGAAATGTCTTGCCATTTCACTCTAACAAGTGTAATAAGTGGTTCAGTCCACACTAGATATCTTTACTACTGTAGTTAGTACTTGGGGAAGGGTACCTCACAGGCAGTGTTGTTTTGGTTTAGCAATTCCAGACTTTCTTAGTTTTAGTTATTCATACTAAAAAAATATCTTGAATGCTTAGTTTTAGTTTTTTCCCCAAATTCTCCCTGAAGATTTAGTTAGTTATTAGTTTTTCTTCAATACCATGTAGAAGATTTAGTTAGTTATACTATCAATTGTCTTAGTTTAGTTGTTCATGTAGTTTTTCCAAAGAACTTCAAAAATGGCATATTTCTATGAAAACTTGGGTATTATTAATAAAGTATGGTATTTGTTATGTAGTTTAGAGAATAATTACTTGGTGGGAATTTATATTTTCATTTAATAATGACATAATTCAAGGTGAATTGTTTACAATAAAATTGCTTAGTTTTAGTTTTTGTCATCCACTCTACTGGTAGTTTTAGTTATTATCGTATTTACTGTCTTCTAAAATAATTTGTTTTAGTTTTTTCATGTACTCTACAGCTTAGTTTTAGTTATTCTTACCAAAAGTAAAATATCCCAAAACTAAGGGGTTTTGGTTTTAGTTTTAGTTAACTAAAACAACACTACTCACAGGTAAAGTTGGTCGTAGGGGCTACCCACACCCCCAGCCTACATTTTAGCAACTACTGTAACCCTGTTGAGCAGGGTACACCAGAGGAAGGTAGCTGTAAAAACCCGAGTAAATTTAGAAGGTTGGCCAGGTTGCTATAACTACAAGTGCCAGTACAGCGTGAAATAACAGCATGAAATATTGTGAGTTATTTCATGGGTCATTTACCTAAAGATATCATTGTGAAGATATCTAGGGTGGAATATATATGTATATATATATATGTATATATATATATATATGTATAGAATCTTTTTTTTGTCACCATGAAATAAAGGCATCTTCAGGTAAAATACATCATATAACACTCTTGTAGTTTTATGCAGCCTAACAAGGCAGGCTCGCTCGCCATTTGTGCTCAAGCACACCGCTAGTTTAATATTGACTATAAAATAATTATATACAATAGATGATTGAAGAGTAAAGGAAACCGAGTAGACATGTTTAATAGTCGAGAAAAAAATTATAATTAGAAACAGCTATAAGACTATTAACTAAGTAAACTGGCTTCAATTTTACTGGTTAAGTAGATCCAGTTTGGAAAATACCATGATTTTATTTTAATTTTGGCGGTGTCAAACTACTTTGTACTTTTTTCAAAATAACATTTTCTGAAAACTCACCCCAGCATATTGGTAATAGTAGGTACCATTTCTCTGCTGACTTTCCAAACACCCTCACTATAAGTAGGTACAGCATGACTCCCTCTGCCAACATCCAGAAGAAGGCACAAAGAAACAAATATTGTACCAGTGCTGCCACAAACACACATACTTCCTGCACAAAAAAAATATGGGAATAGCCGCCTGTTTTATTAAACAATAGTGGACAGATTGAGTGTGTTAATTATATCTTTGATCAGTAACAGTTACTTATTATAATGTATCTACTTATTTTATTTAAGTGAATTTCTTAGAGCATACAGTGATGCTCATTCACTTATTTAATATATATGAATAATAAAATAATGTTCGAGCTTTTTCCATATTTGTGATAATAAAAAACATCACTTTTAAAATGTTCAGGTATTAATTAGAAGGTATCCCCAATGTAATACTTATAAGTAAAAAATAAAAGTAAATATCTAGAATATATAAGAAAACGGGTTACAATTTGCAGTTTTGAAGGTTTGACTGAGACTTTCAAGTAAATGAAAAAAATTAACGAGATTTTAAGTGGTTTAACTTGCTTGTTAGTAATTCATCCATTCAATGTAGTTGTGGAATTACCTTTTTGAAAGTGGCATGATCTACTCCAATTACAAATATTATCATGGCTAGCAGCAAGGACAGAGTTAGATTTATATGAATATATAAAAGAGGACGTTTTTGAAGTTTTTCTCTAAAAATGTATAAAGGTGTTAAAATATAAATGATAAATCAATCTACTGAAGTTAAAAATTACCTGAATATAAGTAAAAAAATGAGAGTGAGAGACAAGCAGACTATTGAAATAATACATCCAATGTATGTCACTAGTTCTAGAGCACTTTCTTCTATATTGTTGGAAGAAATTCCTCCCGTTGGACTTATCTATTACACATGCACAAAAGTCAATTTTATAAATGATTTCAGGTTTAAGATCTACATATTACATTAATAGGACTAGTAAAGTTTTCTGAATAGTTCCTGAGCAAACAAGTATCTAGTGGAGAGAAATAAAAAAAACTTTAATGCGAATTTTTTTTTGTAAAGTTTAGTTGTATTTGTAGTTATGCAATAAACTAAACCTACATAATGTACTTTCCTACACTGCAGCCTAAAATTTTATCACTTGTAGAATTTGTTTAATCTTTTATGGGTTAAAAGCCACCATGTATGATTTTTGCTATGACAGATGAAATATTGTGGTGGGGACTGAATGTGTTAATACAATATTTCCAGACTCAATCTACAAAAGGCATAGTAAAGCCTAAAAATTTCATAATAATTCAAATGCTATTTAGATCTGACATGTATATTCATTGGTTGTATTGATATAAATTTTAAAGGAAGCATTTACGTACAATTAGCAACTTATTCATTACAAGTATTTCTAAATGGTGATATTTAAATATGAACCCTCACATTATATGTGATTATACCATTCATTTATTCTTATGAAAACTACTTTATATTTTGTGAAAAAAAATAAAAACTTTACATTAGCTAAGCAAGAAAAAAAATTAAAGTCATAGTGAAATTCAAAGAAAAATTTTAATGATCTAAAACCTTAAATTGTTAAGAAGAAGCTGAAACAACTGATATGCCATAATGAAAGCTGTAAATTCCAATGGAGTTCCATACTTGGTACTAGTCATTGTAATAATAAGCAGCTGACACTGTAAAAATGGAAGTGTGCATAGCACACTAAACACTCAGCACACCTTAGGTGTGCATAAAATAAAGTGTGTCTAGCACACTTTTTATGATACTGGGTGTGTTAAGCACTCCTTTATTTTGGTGTGTTAAATACCAAGTGTGTTTTGCACTCCTCAACTGTCTTTGTTTTTTAACTCAGTAAGCATGTTAGGATAGACTATAGTTGGCTCTTTAGAAGAAAGCTTGACTTCACTTGAACGACTGCAAGGTTAGAAATATATTTGGCTTCTTCATATCCTAAAAAATTATATTAATCATTTATAGAACAAGTGTCAAGGTCACAAAATCTGAACAGTGTTATTAAGAACATTTGGAATATATTATATTATATAATATGTGACCGTCTATAGGAAAACCAGGCACAACGCGGCACCCTTCGAAAAAATTTTTTTTGCACTTACAGAGTTGTCGGCATCCAGATATGAGCTCTCCAAGTTTTATCGTCGTAGCTTAAGTCGTTCCCGCTATAATATACCTAACCGTTCCCTTCCGTCGGCTTGAAACAATACATTTTTAAGAAATCGATCGATCTTTTCTCGATATTTACGCACGCCGCGTTGTGCCCGGTTTTCTTGTAGACGGTCACATATATATATACATATATATACATACATATACATATATATAATACTTATAGCACGAGTCAGAGTACAATATGGGAAAATATTTTACGAGCACGCAAAATATTTTCACGAGCCAAAGGCGAGTGAAAATGTGGCATGAGAGTAAAATATCATTCCCATATTGTACGACGAGTGTGATAAGTGATTTATTGCTGCCTTGATATTTTTCTCAACCGGTTACAATTCAATTTTCATTGATTTTACTCGATACGCGCATGCGTAGTGTACCGTACAATATAAACCGTACAATATGGGAGAATACAGAACGCTCGCGTGATGCGGAAATATTCAATAAAAAATATCAAAACTGCAATAAATATATATATATATATATATATATATATTTATGTATATACACTGCTTGCCAGGCCTTGTTTTACCGAAGTTTACTGTATAGTTTATCGTGCAGTAAACATTAATTCTGGAACAAACTACAAACCACATGTACAACTTTCTATGTTTTACTCCTGTTTTACTAATCCAGTGTAATTTTTGTTCCAGAATAAGAGTTTACTACATAGTTTCCTCTCAAGCACACTACAGATTTTCCAGCAGTACACTGCACATACTGAGGTCTATCCATTAGCTGCTGCATATTTTAATTATATTCATAGTTTACCCACATGAAATTTAGCAAAATCATTGTTACATAAGAAGATGCTATTTTCCTTCCAAGTATCACTGGTCAGATAAAGAAAGAATAGAAGCCAGAAGGTCAATCAAGATCTTCAGAACATTCTTCAGGATTTTGGGTCATATTGTATCATTATGTTAATAATACGTTGTTGAAAAAAATTAAAAAGAATATCGTAATGGTGTGCTCAAATCAGAAGTGTGCACAACACACCTAAAAGAGTGTAGTGTGTTGAGCACACCAGATTTGGTGTGCTATGCACTCCAAAAATGTGTGTGTATTGTGGCTTCATCAGCATACTTTATTTGGTGTGCTATGCACACTTCCATTTTTACAGTGTATTTATATTGTTTTACAAATTGTATTGAATTAATGAGCCGATCAATATCCTGAAGTTTAACAATGTGTTATATATCTGCATGAAGTGTTCCGCCCCTGTGCCCCGCAAGCAATGATCTGGGCCCCCCCCCCCACTTCCACAACCCCTACTTGGTGGGCAATAGTTTATTTTAGATGGTACTTACCAAAATAGCCAAGCTAGTGAGATGATTACTCATTACTTGCAGTTGTCCATTAGAGAGAATTGTAGTATTCAGACCTGAATTATTCCAGCAGCTGCACCATAATTAATGTTTTTAGTTAAATTGCTAAATAATTATCTGAAAACTTACAAATTAGAGTGCAAGAAATATGCCTGATAGGTGTAGTTGATGACATTTAAAGGACTCTGTAGAATGAAATATCAATATTAGCCATTTTGGTTGAGTTACCTCCATTAAAACAAAGGAAAACACAACAAATACAATGCCATAAAGTGACAACACATGGGTGTGAAATGGAAAAAAACCTTTAAATTCAATTCATGATCCATTGAAATAACGATAATATACTAAACTTATGGGCATTGTATGAATGTATATTTATATATAATATACATAAATACATTACATAGAGATATTACATCTATATAATAATACGCTTGTGTGTGAGTAATGATGACGATGACGATGATTGACGACGACGGTGACCGATGGTGTGTGTATTCATGAACAATTCAGGAGCTTTGTACAGTTTGGTAAAGCATCGTCACCTCATGGTAGATAAAGTGTTGTCACATTCAGTGGAAAGTGCTGCTGATCATAAGTTTAACATAAATTTTGCATAAGCAGAATAATTAAGATCTGATTAATAAAGTCAAGAACACAGCTTGACTAATCTGGCAAACTGAGATTAATTGAAAAGGTAAGAATAGTCATTGTTTTTTTTATGTTAAGCCTACGCAAGCTATTAAGCTCCTTTATTTTCTTTACCTTTGTTGTGAACTGGAATTGGACTGGCTCGTCAGAAAAGTCTAGGAATTTGTCCATTGAATTCTCTACCATAACAGACACTAAAGCACTAGCTGCTTTCAGTGGAACACTGGGATGAAGAAATATAAGATTAGCATCAATTAATAGGTATTGTAAGAGTAAAAAAAATCTATATAAATTTTGAAAAATTAAACTGTAATTTAATTAATATTGCAATAGCAGTAAAATGTGAAGGATTAATTTAAACTATCTAAAGAGAGGTTAGCGACGTTGAATTTATAGATCAAACATTACAAACAATACAAACTCTAGACAAAGCACTTGCAAACTATAGTAATGTAAGGGAAATAAATATACATTGGCTAGATATTCTATATTTCCAGTACTATTAAATAATGTGTACACAACTTTACATAAATTAAAGCAACAATGAACAATGCATTTACTTATCACATTTACCAATGCTTACACGCATTCAACATTTCCTGATTCATTAATGGATTGTGTGATATACTCCGCAAAATTGTCTATGATACTCACCCCCACAGTCACATAACAACCTAACAGAACACAAAGAAATGTTCTTTAATGTCAGTTACATTCTGCTCAGGGATGGATAATTGATTCTATGGTTGTATAAATTTGAGTTCTGAAGTTATTTGGATAGGACATAACTTTAAGTATGTTAGACCCTTAGTAATCTGAACCGTGCTAATTCAAATGCTGGATAGGCCTTATATATTTTGGACACAACATTCACAAGACATAAATATTGAAAATATCTGTGTGCACATAGCAAAAGTTGATTCTATGATTAATGCCTGCCAATTTTTACCAGTCGCAGATTATTTCAGTTTTATTACTTTACATGCTTGCCTTATGATCTGTAACTGCAGTGCTGGAGTATAATTACATGATAATATGATAGACACTATGAAATCTGCATAATTGAAGATACGTATTAGTACCTCATTAGAAACACACTGTGTTAACTTGGTTAATGCACTCTTTTTCCTGTTCTTACTTGATAATCTCTTGTCCAATAGTCAAGGCATTAGAGAATACAATGGAATGCTTTATTTTGGTACAACAGAGCATTTCCAAAGGAGCATACTATGAAAAGGTGTCAAGGTTAAACAGAATCATTTGGTTAGTGATTCTTACTCTCATCATCCATGGAAAATTTTAATAGCTTACCCCTTGAAAATCCATTGTTCAATAGTCAAGTCACGAATAGAGTAAAACATAAGAATTGTGCTGGTTTATCCATCCAAATGCATAACAATGTTGTTAAACAATAGCACAAATGAATTATTTTAATTAACTAACAAATAAACATTATTAGCGGTTATCATTCAAATTTAAATTTGAATCAGACCAGCTCACTCGCCATTTGTGCTGAAGCACATCACTAGTCAATGTATATAATGAAACTTACTGTCCTAAGCATACTTTTGATCTCTCCTCAATGTGCATGCACGAGAAGGTTACAGTACTCAGTTTGTCTGTCAGTTAGTCAGTGTCAGTCAGTCATTCTACCACACAACATATATCTTGTAGATGGCAGCCTCCCGAAAATTAAAACTGGCATCAAAATGTAGCACTTGACAATTTAAGTCCCTTTAATCTGCCAGAATCATTTTGTCTCATCTTTGTTTTAAAAAAAGTTAGTTTATTTTGCTGTACAATCGGAAACTTTGTTGGTAATGCCCCCTATTGTCATGCCATAATGTATATACGTACGTATGTATGTACATATGTATATATGTATATATGTATATATGTATGTATGTATGTATGTATGTATGTATTTATGTATGTATGCATGTATGTATGCATCCATGTATGTATGTATGCATGTATATATAATATATACTGTCATTATGGCTCACCATCGTCATCAATATTTTCATCACATGGGCTGGTGAATGGAATACTGATGTTAACCACGTCCAATAGAGTGGAATATTCAGTTTGATCGACAGTAGGAAAATGAAAGTGGGTGCCATCAGGTCTTCTTTGAAACCTCATGATGTTAAATTCTGCAAAATATTAACATTCTAATAATGACTTAAATATGCTGTACTTACACTAAAAAGTTAACTTGATATATATTTTAATAACATGTTGTGTAGTTGGCATAGTAATTGTAGCTGTCATGTGATAAAGGTGACATTACCCTTCATAAAAGTAATATCACACTCCAAAATTGCTTATAGATAAATACACTTTGTACCAAAAAATGGTGCTTAAATTGATATCACAGCAGATTTTGTCTCAAAAAACAAAAACAAACAGAATAATTATCAACAATGTATAAGGTGAACTGTCATGGTTCTTTTAACTACAAAGGAAACTAAAACTGAAAATTGAAGTACAAATTTCTCAATATCTGTTCTATCACCATTGTTATTAGTGTGTTCAGCAAGCGGTCCTGGGTTCAACTCGTGGTCACAGCCAACAATTTTTAAATTCTGCATTGTTATAAAAATAGCTTTTGAAAGAGAAAGAATACATCTAATGAGTAAAAGAATGCAGAGAAAGAAATTGTGAAGCAAATGTACCTAGGTTCAATTACCAGTGACAGCCAAACATTTCTTAATTCTGTATTGTTTTAAAAAGAGAGAACAGATCTATCTATTTTTATTGTTAAAAGGCTGCATAGACAGAATGTACTACAGCCACACTTTCTAGTTGGTATGGTTGAGTGATCCTCGCTGCAATAGCTGGTAATGCTGTACATAATTTTACCATAAACTCGCTAGAAATCATCACTCTATCACCACTGATTTTGTCTGAAACCAGAGTATAATTTTCCATTTTAACCAACTTTAGACAGAGATTGAGTGACCATTCACAAGTCGCTATACAAGTAGAATGAATAAAATATCTCTGAAAGGATGAAGACTTATCACTTTATATACCATAATATCATTTATGCACCTCACTCTATATAATAATTATGCTGATAAAATTTCTCTGTGTTATGCAATTGAAACAAAGTTCATGATACAAAGTCTTATATTATCCGCAGGTAATTTAAAGAGTAATATCACTTCTATTATATGGCAGCTACTAAACAACTATGGATTATGAATATGTATTATAGCTATATGTCACAAAAAAATCTGGCACAAATCAGGCTCCATCAAAATAATCTATTCCACTTACATGAACACAAGCATTAGCATCCAGATATTAAGTTATGGAAGTTGAATAGTCATAGCCTCAATTATTGCCGAGCTATGTGACCTAACCGTTTCAATCCACATGCTTCTTTAATACAATTTTTTTAAGTAAGTGAAAAATTTCTGAGCATATACAAGCACTACATTGTGCCTGATTTTTCTATGCATGTTCACATATATACATATACTATACAGAAAACTATTTGATATACTCACCCATGTTGTTCCCACTGTAAGAAAAATTTGAAATTGGGTTTGAAGTATTAGTCACTGCTTCGGTGAGCATTACTAGAGTATCATCTACCACTGACCACATTTCCATGGCAATAGAAGCATTCTAAAAATTATAAAACTTGTGGACTTACAAAAACAAGAAGAAAGCAAAGTTTAAATTGTCTGACATTAAATGCAAATAAAATGAAGCACCAAAGGTGCGAACCCTTCAGCGCTATTAAACACTACCTAGCTATTACAATATAATCTCCTTAAAAAATAACAAGAAATCTGTTAGCTATTTTAATGAGGCATCAAAATAGTGTGACCAATGAAAATGGTGCATGGAAACACTGTCCTCTTAAGAGAAGAAGCTAAACTAGCAAGAAACACTCACCGATATAGACATTTTCAACGCGAAACTTCACTTCTTTCAACTCCATTAACTCCCCAGAGCATAAAGCAAACTACACCATGGGCTGCAAGAAATATTTGCTCATGTGATTATGACATGATGCTTGGGGGTGCTGCCCATAAAAGCTGGTACGTACGCGGAGCTGAAAGCTTTGTGTTTCTCAACGATTAGCCCGAAATTAAAAAAGTAGCACAATAAAAGGTCTTAAATCTTCCTCCTGAGTAAGTTCATACCTAAATCAACCGCTAATTGTCAGTAATCTAAAAATCAGAGCGTGACAGATGAACAGAAAAACTGACAGGATGACTACTATAACCCTATCACGCATGCGCGCTGAGGGTTAAATATATATTAGAAAAGCTGAAACAATATCTACAGTGTGTGTTGCCACTCTAAAACTACAATTTAATAGGCACCTACATTCTGTAATAATTTCTAAAGATAGCTAGAAGGACAGATGGACAGATGAGACAAGGAAAGAGCTAAGTGTTAAGGGCTTCAAATTTCCTACTAGTAATTGTTTATCGTTAAAGTCAAGTTTTATAGTAGATACTTTGAAGCTGTTTCAATTTAAAGCTTTCATATTCATAATAAAAACGTGTCAGTGAATTGAATAATCAACATAAACATTAGACATGATTGCAAAGTTGTATACACATTAAATAGCTATACCCACTCTGAGTATGCACGACATAATAAGCTTACCACAGTGTTATTCCACCTCGAAGAATAGTTTCCACTGAACACAACATCTAGAGTCATTAGAGAGTACTATGGGAAAAAATGCCAAAAGTACATAATCATAAGAATTTAACTAATATAATTAAGTAATTCTACTCGTAGATACCAAGAAGCTATTGGGGAGACAGCTAGCTAAGTGTGTTTTTAGGGTATTCTGCCTGACTGATATTTAATGGCTAACATAATCCGAATTAAAGTACAACACATTGCATAGTAATCAACACTTTTGGATATGCCAAGTATTCTGGATCTTCTCTGTATGCATAGTTGCCAACTCTCCCGACAGACTCGAATTTATCACTCAGCCACTGTCCTGCAACGGAATTGTACTCTTTCTATTGTTTGTCCCGGAAACGATAAACTTTTATCTGTTTACTATGCATGATCTGCCTAACTACCGAATGCTTCCACCATACTAAAAATTTGTAGTATTTAGTTGATTCTAGAATTTCTTTTTTTCATGAATATATAGATTCATTCTGAAGAAAATTGCCCGCACAGACTTCGATGACCACTACCTATTGTCGCCGGTTGCAGAAAATCACATTAAATATTATCATGCTATGATTGCTTCTTTATAATTGCCGTGATTTTGGGTGTGGTCTGGGGTGGGGCTTTTAGCCACGATGCTCTAGGTTTGTCAATCCTAGAATCCTGCCCAGGGTTTATAGAATATTCCCAGGGTTAATTGTAATATATTTGATATACAAACTTATCTAGTATTTAGTTAAGTTAATTATAAATAATTATCAGTTTTGAGCCTTCCTCAGTCATTAATGATTCTTTAGATTCAGTAACTTCTCGTAAGATAATCATAAATAAGAGTTTCTACTTCACAAAGCTATCCTCTGTGATTGATAAAAGTGTAAAACCATAATGCACTGCTTCAAATTAAACTTATTTTAATAGGTGCGTGATGTGTGGTTTGTTTCGTTTGTTCATTCTTGAAGATGGTAATTATTAATTAGCACACTTCTAACCACACACATCGTGCTTAGTATGATAGACAAGGGTACCATAGACAAATATGTTTAGAACAACTGCATTCTAATTCATGCTCTTCATTGATAAATTAATGTCCCAATCATTTACATATTGTATTAAATTCCATTATGACCTAAATATACTTGGGACCCTTCCCTTCATTGGTGTTGGATCTGCCCCAGACATGTATGTGCACATATTATATACATCAATACTTGCTCACCACAGATACTTTGTGACTTAATAGCGCTCTTCTGTGCCGCACAGAGTGAAACACACGCTGAAGGCCTAAGGCCACATCTGCAACCTCTAAATCTGCAACATAGTTCAGAATTCCAGAAGAAATCAAGTTTTCTTCACTTTCAAGATGTAGTCGAGGTCCATTGATAATGAACCTAGTCTGAAATAAAAATAAACTTGTGTATCACTTTTGATAAAAGAAGCTATGATTATCACGTAAAATTCAATAAAAATATGTTCTATTCAGATGTGCACTAAAATCTGAAATGTTGGCATTATTTACAAATCCACAATTTCTAGATACTTAATGTGATGTCTAAGAATGGATGGTTATTGGTAAAACTGAAAATTAAAAGTAACAATTATATACTATCGGGAACAAATGGACAGAACATAATGGCATATAATCTACTCCAGCTGTGGCAGTGCCGTAGTAAACAGCTATTTCAGTACTACGGAACTCATCTTGTATGTAACTTGAAACAATTGGGATGTCCCACATTTAACTAATATAGGTATTAGGTTCCTAGGCCTCATAAGGAAGTTAAACTGATATGCCCTTATAAATATGTGCACATGCTGCTAGTCTCAGCTACCAATAGCTAGCTGTGTCATATTTTAAATTTCAGAACCACTTGTAGCAATTCATTGAATAACTATTAATGCAATACGATAATTGCTATAAATAGTGTAGTGTAGCAGTTCTGGTCTTTCACTTTGATAATGGCAAGACTGAAGACTACTTACATGAATGAGTGATATATATGAATGTGTGTGTGTGTGTGTGAATCTACTAATGGATAGTTCGGAATGTTGTGTTGTATGTTATAGCTATGATAGAATGATGAGTGGATGAGTGCATTGTGTGTTCATCAGCTTGTCATCTCTGAGTCTGCCACAGTAGTATTTAATATAAATGAATGCTATAATATTGAAGATTATAAGCTTGCCAAAAGTTATACAAAGACGAGTAAGTATAATATTTTATGAGAAAAACAGCTCTGTAATTTCCTGTGTAATGATCAATGATATTCATGTCTCGCTCAGTTGAAGCTGGTCCAAGAATCTGTGACATATTAAAGGGATAGAATGAAGTACAAGTATACAGATCTATAGAAAATCAAGCAGTAAGCTAGGCTCATTCCATTAAAATACTCCATTTCATGTCGTGCTCCATTGAAGCCCTTCTTCCTGCCTTTCATATTTGTATATTTGAAGATAAAGTGAAGCACAAATAAACAAATCTGTAGAATGCAATCCAAGAAAATGCCATCAATGCTCAAGAACACTTTATAGTATTTTGATCTGTTACACAATCTAAGCTGCATGAGGTGATGTAATTTTTGTCATGATGAGCTCCTAAGCGCATATATTAACAGTAGTATATATAATTATATCCCGAAAAAAAAGTGCCGCAACTGGTCACAAATGACTATTGTGCATGTCATAATATAGAATTAACCATAATGTAAGGAATATGAAATTAATTTCATTTGGCTAAGCTTCAAAATTTTGAAAGTAAATGTGGTTAATATGTGAGACTTGTGGATGCGAATTAATACATTTGTGATACTGTTTGTGTTGATTTTAAGCCGCATAGTATCCTATTCTAATTGATCAAAACATCATTACACAATAACCTTGATACTACAGCAAAGTACAGCCTATGTAGTCTCAATCGAACCTCACTATTATATATTTGGTAGTGGTGGATATCCATATGTGAAATAGTTAATCAGACTAAAATGGTGTCCTTTGATTGATTCATCACAATTATTATCTACTCACACAGGTCTCGATTTTCATACGGTTACAATGCTGAGGTACACATGGTCCTTCTCTCCTGCATAAGGCCCCACAGATACGGAAGTTTTCCCGGACTGAGCAGAAACTTGAATTGAAGAAAGGTAGAGTGTTACAGTCAAAAACCATATTAGTACAGTTGTTGGTTGAAACATTTAAACAATGTTCCAGCATTGGTCCAGTGAAGTTACTGCAAATTACACATGTAATTGAATATGATAGCTACATAGATATATAGCTACAACGTACCTGCGTATTTCACAGTTTAACTGTGATCCCGAAAGAACCGTCAAGAACAAACTGGTGGGTGCAACAACCGCCAAAAAATACCAACTCCAGCTCATTTCTATGGTAAACTACACTCTACTATAGGTGGGCGGTAGAACTTTACTCGTGGCTGGCAAGTGGCATAAGCAGTAGTAGTAAGTTCCTTCTTCGTAGTTGCGTCTAGTCCTGCATAGCCTGACCCTTTCCCCGCTCCAGTTCAAAAGAATGAAATAAGTCCGTTTTACCCGGGTGGTCCGCGGTTAACACCTTATGTAAACAATAGATTAAAGAATTCTACCGGGATTGGAAACGGATCACGTGCGCCAGTGGAAACTGTAAAAAACACTAATTTTTGGAGTATAACATTTCTTACATTCGTTGGCGGTTCGCAGAGCTGGTACCTACATATGGCGAACTAACTCAGGGAATTACTACTTCTAGGTTACTGGATATATTCTAATGTATAAAAAAAAAGTGCTTGAAAGAATTGCTACCCTTTTGCGGTCATTCGACCAAAACTGTTATAACCCCTTTAGCTGGCTAGAAAAGAAACTTAAGCTGCAGGTTTGAAGCCAAACTAGTCCTAAATAAATAATTATACACTGTTGTGAACCATTTCAATGGACATAATAAAAACAAAACCTTCAATCAAAGTGTGTAGTGTTTGTGACGATCCCTTTGCTAGATAGCCAACTGTAACTGATACAAACAATTGAATCTTGTGTGTAATATATTATTAAATGCAATAAGCATTATGGTTTTGATCACTTTTATGGTTTAGGGATATTCCTAGAAAGTTTACATTAATAAAGCTTTAATCAGCGTAAGAGATCCATTTAACCGATTACACGCGAATAAAAATTTTAATTGCGCCTTACGTAATGCGGTCACGGGCGCACGCGAGACACAGAGGATTGATTGCTTGGTGGGAGGGTGACACTAAGCGAGAGAAAGAAGACGAACGTTTGAAGATTGCCTCGGGGACAGTATTATCGAACGATAGAGTACGCTCTAGGCTATTGGGAAAGCATAAATTCGACGCTAAGGAGCTGTTCCCGACTTAAAAATAACAAAGTACTCGCACCGTTTGGCAAAAACCTTTATGGCATCACACTGAGGCTCTTAGTAAGCACACTAGTAAGGTTGGAAGTATGGTTTCATGGCTGAAGCAGTTTGCTACTTGATCATGGAGGTAAGAGAAAAGAGAAAGTGTTTTTGCACGCATCTGTCTTACATTCAGGAAGAATTTGTTGATATTTATTTAGGGTGTGTTTTATTTTGAACTGAGCAATCTGTTATAAATTTTGTGAACAGAGAAGCTTTTTATGGCTTTTGTGCATGAAAACAGGTACATCACAAATAAATGATAGAATATTTTAGTGTATTCAGTTTGGTACTCCAAGGTGTCTTTACTTTTGATGTGCTGGTAGGCTGCATTGTTGACAGAATAGTTAGTGATCTTACTATCAAGTGCAACTGGTCATAGCATAATAGAAGTATATGTCAGAGGGCTCCCTGCAGTCTCACCTGTTGTATAACAATATTTATTTTTACCTATTGTTATAAAGAATGTGGTTAAAATTCCTGTAGAAATCGCTACCTTTCAGAATCATCAATTCCGTTCTCTCGTCAGAGTCCTTGACCATCTAGTGACTGCTGCAGTCACTACACCCATCAGTACTGAAGTCATTCTTGCTGTCATCAAACTCCTCGTCACTACCATCAGAGTTACTACCATTCTGGTCACTGCCATCCTTGTCACTGCCATGCTGTGCCAGGTCAAGAATAACGTCTTCATCACTAGGATGCTGAAGTGCCAGTGTTCCACTTGCCAAGATAGCTTTCTACTTGTTTTATCATGAGCAGTTATAGCTTGGTTTCTAAAAAATTATTCTGTGTACCTTTATTATATTATGAAATATATTTTCAATTTATACTTTATCAGAAAGAAGTCTTATTGTTGTGACAAAATTTACTCAACATTTTCTTATGGCAGTCTATGTATTTTATAGGCCTAAAATATACTTACAACAATATAGAATCGTCTGCAATTGTGATTGGTGGCGTCTTTGACTCCACAAAGCTGTAGGGCGAAACAGACGCGAAGACGCTTTTTTGACGCATTTTCGCGTCCTCCGCGGTTATCGATTTTTCTTAATTGACGCGTTTTCGCGTTCTTCGGCATTAATCGGTTAAATTTGTTCATGTGTAGTTACTGTAATAATGCAGCTGAGCAACCTTGAACATTAATTACTCAATTACATTTGTGATCATCTATGAATAGTGCACAATTACTTTCCTGGAAAGTCTATTAAACAATTTCATGTGCTTTCTATTGGATATATTTCTAGAAGATTAGTAAAAGACTTATTACAGACTCCAACTTCCTGACTCAGGTCCTAATGGTGCGTGTACAGGTATTACGGTCTCTGTGTCACTAGCTATCATTTTAAACTCAGCAGAAGAAAATTGAGGACTGAAAAAAAAAAATAGATTCGCGCATTGTTACAGCGCCCGCTTTGTATTGGCTAATGGGCGTTTCCAATCCTGGTAAATTATTTTATCAATGTGTAAACCTAAAAAGCAAAAAACTTCCAAAAAAATGCGTAGTTGAATGTAGTCTCGCGTAGCCAGACCCTTCGGGGTAGGTAAAGGGTTTGGCTATGCGAGAATAAGTTGCATGCTGATAAAATATCTCACGCACTGTAAGAGAAGAAGAACATAAATTGTACAATTATATGCGTTACTTGAACTTATTGATATGATATTGTAGCAGTTCTGATCTTTTTCTTTGATGATGGCAAGACTGTAGACTACTTACGTGAATGAGTCTTATATATTGTGTGTGTGAATCTACTAATGGATAGTTCGGAATGTTGTGTTGTATGTTATAGCTATGATAGAATGACGAGTGGATGAGTGCATTCTGAGTCTGCCACAATATCACAATTAGACATACTCTATAGCTTAATTATAAGTAACTGTAATATGTAATGGACATTTTCTGCCCTGCTTATGAAAATGGCTTTATTACTGCAGTCCCAAAATTACCTGTGTTTTTTGTTTTTTGTTTTGTTGTTGTTGTTTCTTTTGTCAATTGTCATAAAGAAAAGCTTTGTATGTCCCACTTAGGGATTCTTGTGTAATTATTTTGTCCTGTAGCTTCTTAGTATCTTTTGGTGTTTAGGACCTCACTTGCTGCAATTTCTACACCCATTCTTCTAGAACAGGGAAGCCTTGGGACCAGGAAAAGCTAATTGAGTGGCAGGGAAAAGCTAATTGAGTGGCAGCGGTAACTTAAGCCACACTGGAACTGCAACTTACCCCTGAGTGAGATCTGGAGCAGGGGATTGGGAATTATGCTGGCATAATGTTGGGCATATAATAAGTGATTTCATCAATACTAGCACATGCTGGTATAATTGGTGTAATTATGAGCATAATGAGATTATTTTTGGCCAAAAAAATTATATTTAGTTTTTATAAGTATTGGAACCATGACAATTTGATGTAGACTGGCTTTGAGACTTTTAAATTAATTTTTTAGAGTACTAAACAGTCACTCTACTATCGCTGACAGACTTGCTGACACTGATTGCTTTCAAATGTGGGAGCTTGCCTTCAAAACTCGACAAACCACATATTTTCTATAGAGTAGGTGGAGCTGAAATTGGTAAAAGGTTTTGTTTCTGCCGCCACTGGAATGTCAACAGTTACATTATAATTACATATTAAATATATACCGCCTATGAATTTACCTAGAGAAAAGACTAGAGAGTCTTAAACATGTCATGTCACCTCAGCATATGCTTTTATGCTGTAAAGGCTTTCAATATTTTCCTCTCTACGACAATTATTGTACAGGGTAACTATTTTTAGATTCAAACTTGTGCGGAGTCAAATTTTAATATTTGAAATTTCAGGGGGATTTCTCATTTACACAAAATTGATGATAATTTTGTGGTATATGTAACCATGAAGGCGACATTAATTTATAGGAGGGGGCAAAACCAGTTTTAGGGGTGGGAAATGCACCCTAACAATACACTCTTAACATTGCCCTCCCCCTCCCCCCCTCCCCCTCTTCAGCTAACTATGCTGGCAATTCTTTTTAAAGGTTCCAAAATTATCTTTTCTGTGAGAAAGAATGATGATAATAATAATAATAATAATAATAATAATAATAAAATAATAATAATAATAATAATAATAATAATAATAAAATAATAATAATAATAATAATAATAATAATAAAATAATAATAATAATAATAATAATAAAAAAATAATAATAATAATAATAATAATAATAATAAAATAATAATAATAATAATAATAATAATAATAAAAGGGGGAAATCCAGTGTCATTGATAGGGAGTAGCCCAATATATGACTTGGGTCAAAAATTCATGAATAAAGAGCAGAAATTAGCACAGAAATTTGACAAGATTGTACTGATAGAATGATGTTGCAGTATTTTTTGCCAGGCATAGAATGAACAAGTGCTTCTAAACTAAATGTTAATATTAACTTTCCTACACTGACACTCTACAACACTTTACAATACTTATTTCAATGTTGCCACACAAAGTTCTCTCAAATTGATAGCTTGATTTTGGTCGGTATAATTTAAGCACAATTCCTGTGAATTACCCAAAAAACCCAACTACTAGATCACTTCCAGATGGTAAAAGGTTAGCAGTAAGCGGTTGGAGACTGAAACTTCATAAGTCTGAATGTGTGGAAACTTAATTTTTCACACCACCTTTGATTGATTATGGTTCACTTGTGAGACTGACACTAAGCTAAAAATGCAGAGTAAGAGTTAATTGGAATTTTGCGTAGCTATTGTTTGGCCATAATTCAACGCTCGAGCGAGCATTATGGGCATGCTCACAACTTAGCGTCTAGTGTCTAGAGCGAGTATAAAATGAGCTGACACTACATAACGCTGTCACTTAGTGGAAATTGGATTTCTTTAAAGGTGTGATTGTTTGTTGCGTTACTATTGAGCTATTTTACGTTAATCGAGTTCTCACTGTGAACTACTAGCTACTGTTCACTACTCGCCATGTACGCGGGAGATTATGAGAATTTGATTGTCGGTACTTTTGAGCTGCCTTGTCCCCTTTTCAAAATACAATGGTGAGACAATATGTTTTGTTGGCTAAACAATATCGTTCTTATTAATCAAAATTTTACATTCATATTGCCTTCTAAATAGTGAAGAAGACTGAGGTGACTAAGATTGAGTTGGACAAGTTTCTTCCAGGGAGATGGATGTTCTACAGAAAATTTCCCATCCCAACATTCTGGATATCTACGAGATTGTAGATACTGATGAGAAGTGCTTCATTGCATGCGAATTGACTGAGAATGGAACACTAACACTGCCTGAAAAATGTCCATTGACAACCAATAAAATCATAAATTAGTTATATTGTGTGGATAACTAGTTTGTTAACCTTTATAACCTTGTAAAAAAAATTTATAACTCTAATTCCCAAGACAGTTTACAGATTTTGTTATGGTTGTAAATGGACTCTTTTCACCCTGTGTAATGGTGTACATGAACTTAAGGGTTCACCTTCCCGAACAGGAAGCTTGCTTCATTTTCCGCCAATTGTGTGAAGGTCTGTCCTATTGCCATTCTTTGGGAATTTCTCATCGAGACCTAATGATCTCCACAAAACATATGGACGTCAAAATTGGAGTTAAGTTTGTTGTTTGTTTTTATTCCATTGATAAGCCATCAGTTCTTATTTTTAATTTAGATTTTGGTTTGGCTCTGGACTCACAGCATCAGATAAGCGACACCTCCTGTGGATCCTACAGTTACTGTGCTCCAGAAGTTATCTTGGGATGCCAGTACAATGCTATCAAAGCAGATTCGTGGACCCTGTAAGTATTTTAATGCAATTACAAAATATGTATTATCACACTACAGCCAACATTTGAATATAATATATTTTGTAATTAGGGGTGTGGTTCTCTATGCCATGGTAAGCAGTCGGCTGCCCTTTGGTAAAGACTGTTGAGTTTAGTATGGAGGATGTAACTACCGCAAACTTCGCCTTGACAGCGACCTTTCAGAGAGTAAGTGAAATTCACACATTGCTAAAGGTATTACTTGTGTTTAGAGTTGATGATGAAGAGGAGCCAAATGACACTGATGTGTCTGACGATGAAGAAGCAGAATTGGGTTCTGGCTATGAAATACCCACAAGGGAAGAAGAGTCTATTGAAGTTGATTAATTGCCATCTACTGAAGATGCACATTTTACTTCTGTTTTAACTCCTACCTCTAACTCCTCCTCCTCATCTTTAAGATCTTTGAAAAATCGCTTTGTTGCCTCAGTTAGAGCAAAATATAAGTTTGCTGCCTTTATGAGATGATTAAAGCACCATTCATGATGGTATTAAGACAATATTCATGATATATAAGGTATTGTCTTACTATCTACAGTAATGCAAAATATTTTTCTTTCAGTTTACTTGTGATACTTTAATAAATGCTAACACATTGCCAGAATTCTTAACAATTCAGTTAATAGACTTTTTTTTAATAATAGCTAATGATATAGAATATTTTTCATAATTCTATAAGTTTTGCTTCATCTCCTGTAAAATAAATTGCATTACAAATGTCTGGGCTTAATTCTGAACACAGAGCATAGGGTAAAGTAGAACAACATGAATGAGCATCTCTGAGCAGTAATAACAATGCTCAGAGCAGTAAAAATAGGGCAAAGCTTCACAGGGCACTAGACTGCAGTAGCTTTTAGTGCACACACATTAAATCAATAAATTTTATATATAATAATTTGGTCGTTTTATCATTTAATTTATACTCTCATTACATCATTTTTAAGAAAATATATTTCCCTATAGCTTAAAAGAACTAGTCTCATCTGTCTCTTCTTATCTCTTTAGTCTCTTTAGTCATTTTGGTTAGTTTGTCAGTGCCCTTCTTGTCAGATACTTCCTCATCAACTAGTGGTTGGAATGCAATTTAGACCATCAATATGTGCAAGTGGGACCACATCATCATCTCTTGAGCTGTGTCGCGAGTCACTTTCTTATGTCCTTGATTCCTCCTTTTCCTTGTGAAGATCACAATGGAGCATATCAAACTGATAAAGATGAGGAGTAACACCACAGCAGCAGCACAAACCACTATGATACTAACTCTTGTGGTCAAGACTAGAAGAGACTAAAGAGATTACAAGAGACCAGAGACATTAGAGGAGACTAAAGCGGTTAGAAGAGAAAGAGACTAGAAGAGACTAAAGAGATTAGTAGAGACCAAAGAGACTAGAAGAGATTAAAGAGACTATGAGAGACTAGAAGAAATTAGAAGAGACTAAAGAGACTGACAATGAGACTTTAGAAAGGAGAGGCAACTAGCTATTTAGCTTGTGCTACAGGAAATTTCTGTAAATAGCTCTTTAGATGATGTACTGAGAGTACAACTTCATGAAGAAACTACCAAGAAAAATGGGTAATATTATAGTAAGCAGCTCAATTTTGAATTGTCCATTAGATTAAATTATTTCTTTCTTACAGAAAAGATAATTTTGGAACCTTTAAAAAGAATTGCCAGCATAGCTAGCTGAAGAGTGAGAGGGGGGGGGAGGGGGAGGGCGACGATAAGAGTGTATTGTTAGGGTGCATTTCCCACTCCTAAAACTGGTTTTGCCCACCTGAAAATTAATGTCATCTTCATGGTTACATATAACACAAAATTATAATCAATTTTATGTAAATGAGAAATCACCCCTGAAATTTCAAAAATTTAAATTTGACTCATCTCAAGTTTGGATCTTAAAATAGCTACCCTGTAAAAACATTGTTGTAGAGGAAACTATTGTAAGGCTGTTACAGCATAAACTCATAAGTGGAAGTGACATGTTTAACACTCTCTAGTCTTTTCTCTAGGTGAATTCAGGCGGTATATCTTTAATATGTAATTATAATGTAGCTGTAGACATTCCAGTGGCAGCAGAAACAAAACCTTTTATACCAATTTTAGCTCAACCTACTCTATAGAAAATATGTGGAGATCTCACTCAGGGATAAGTTGCAGTTCTAGTCATGGCTTAAGTTACTGCTGCCACTCAATCAACTTTTCCTGGTCCCAAGACTTCCCTGTTCTAGAAGAATGGGTATAGAAATTGCAGTGAGTGAAGTCCTATACAATAAAAGAAGCTACAGGACGAATAATTGTATGGGCTAGTAAAATGGTAGATTCACAAGAATCCCTAAGTGAGACATATTCTTTATGACAATTGACAAAAGAAACAACAACAACAAAACATAAAACAAAAAACACAGGCAATTTTGGGACTGCAGTAATAAACCCATTTTCACAAGCAGGGCAGAAAATGTCCATTTACATAATACAGTTGAGTATGTCTAATTGTGATATTATAATATGTTATAAGCAATCTTCACTGTTTAAAAGCTGATAATGTACCTTCTAGTGTGCCAATAACGCATATAATTGTACAACTTATGTTCCTCTAATCTCACAGTGCGTGAGATATTTTGTCAGCATTAAACTTGGTCTCGCTTAGCCAAACCCTTTACCTACCGCTAAGGGTCTCGCTACGCGAGACTACATTCAACTACGCAATTTTTTGGAAGCTTTTTACATAAGGTGTTAACCAGGGAGCACTCGGGTAAACGGACTAATTACATCCCTTTTGAACTGGAGCGGGGAAAGGGTCAGGCTATGCAGGACTAGGCGCAACTACGAAGAAGGAACTTACTACTACTGCTTATGCCACTTGCCAGCCACGCCAGAGTAAAGTTCCACCCCCACCTATAGTAGAGTGTAGTTTACCATAGAAATGAGCTGGAGTGTGTATTTTTTGGCGGTTGTTGCACCCACCAGTTTGTTCTTGACGGTTCTTTCGGGATCACAGTTAAACTGTGAAATACGCAGGTACGTTGTAGCTATATATCTATGTAGCTATCATATTCAATTACATGTGTAATTTGCAGTAACTTCACTGGACCAATGCTGGAACATTGTTTGAATGTTTTAACCAACAACTGTACTAATATGGTTTTTGACTGTAACACTCTACCTTTCTTCAATTCAAGTTTCTGCTCAGTCCGGGAAAACTTCCGTATCTGTGGGGCCTTATGCAGGAGAGAAGGACCATGTGTACCTCAGCATTGTAACCGTATGAAAATCGAGACCTGTGTGAGTAGATAATAATTGTGATGAATCAATCAAAGGACACCATTTTAGTCTGATTAACTATTTCACATATGGATATCCACCACTACCAAATATATAATAGTGAGGTTCGATTGAGACTACATAGGCTGTACTTTGCTGTAGTATCAAGGTTATTGTGTAATGATGTTTTGATCAATTAGAATAGGATACTATGCGGCTTAAAATCAACACAAACAGTATCACAAATGTATTAATTCGCATCCACAAGTCTCACATATTAACCACATTTACTTTCAAAATTTTGAAGCTTAGCCAAATGAAATTAATTTCATATTCCTTACATTATGGTTAATTATATATTATGACATGCACAATAGTCATTTGTGACCAGTTGCGGCACTTTTTTTTTCGGGATATAATTATATACTACTGTTAATATATGCGCTTAGTAGGAGCTCATCATGACAAAAATTACATCACCTCATGCAGCTTAGATTGTGTAATAGATCAAAATACTATAAAGTGTTCTTGAGCATTGATGGCATTTTCTTGGATCGCTCTCTACAGATTTGTTTATTTGTGCTTCACTTTATCTTCAAATATACAAATATGAAAGGCAGGAAGAAGGGCTTCAACGGAGCACGACATGAAATGGAGTATTTGAATGGAATGAGCCTAGCTTACTGCTTGATTTTCTATAGATCTGTATACTTGTACTTCATTCTATCCCTTTAATATGTCACAGATTCTTGGACCAGCTTCAATTGAGTGAGACATGAATATCATTGATCATTACACAGGAATTTACAGAGCTGTTTTTCTCATAAAATATTATACTTACTCGTCTTTGTATAACTTATTGCAAGCTTATAATCTTCCATTCGTTAATATTAAATACTACACTATTTAAAGCAATTATCGTATTGCATTAATAGTTATTCAATTAATTGCCACAAGTGGTCCTGGAATTTGAAATATGACACCGATATTGATAGCTGAGACTAGCAGCATGTGCAAGTATTCATAAGGGCATATCAGTTTAACTTGCTTATGAGGCCTAGGAACCTAATGCCTATAGTTAAATGTGGGACATCCCAATTGTTTCAAGTTACATACAAGATGAGTTCTGTAGTACTGACATAGCTGTTTACTACGGCACTGCCACAACTGGAGTAGATTATATACCATTATGTTCTGTCCATTTGTTCCCGATAGTATATAATTGTTACTTTTATCTTTCAGTTTTACCAATAACCATCCATTCTTAGACATCACATTAAGTATCTAGAAATTGTGGATTTGTAAATAATGCTAACATTTCAGATTTTAGTGCACATCTGAATAGAATATATTTTTATTGAATTTTACGTGATAATCATAGCTTCTTTTATCAAAAGTGATACACAAGTTTATTTTTATTTCAGACTAGGTTCATTATCAATGGACCTCGACCACATCTTGAAAGTGAAGAAAACTTGGTTTCTTCTGGAATTCTGAACTATGTTGCAGATTTAGAGGTTGCGGATGTGGCCTTAGGGATTGAGCGTGTGTTTCACTCTGTGCGGGACAGAAGAGCGCTATTAAGTCACAAATTATCTATGGTCAGCAAGAATTAATGTATATAATATGTGCACATACATGTCTGGGGCAGATCCAACACCAATGACGGGAAGGGTCCCAAATTATATTTAGGTCAAAATTTATGGAATGTAATACAATATGTAAATGATTGGGACATTTATATATCAATGAAGAGCATGAATTAGAATGAAGTTGTCCTAAACTTATTTGTCTATATTGGTACCCTTGTCTATCATACTAAACACACACTTGTGTGTGCTTAAAAGTGTGCTAATACTACATTATAATTACCATCTTCCAGAATGAACTAACGAAACAAACCACACAACACACACCTATTAAAATAAGTTTAATTTGAAGCAGTGCATTATGGTTTTACACTTTTATCAATCACAGAGGATAGCTTTGCAAAGTAGAAACTTTTTTTACGATTATCTTTTACAAGAAGTTACTGAATCAAAAGAATCATTAATGACTGAGGAAAGCTCAAAACTGATAATTATTTATAATTAACTTAACTAAATACTAGATAAGTTTGTATATTACAATTAACCCTGGGAATATTCTATAAACCCTGGGCAGGATTCTATGATTGACAAACCTAGAGCATCGTGGTCAAATGGGTGCCAACTGTGAAAGTGTTTGAGTCCCAAGTCCACAAAAAAACATGAGACATTAATAAACTGGGTGGGACATAGGGCATACAAATAGTTACCAACTTATCTATTCATAGCTCAGGGACATTAAGCCACACCCCAGACCACACCCAAAATCACGGCAATTACAAAGAAGCAATGATAGCATGATAATATTGAATGTGATATTCTGCAACTGGCGACAATAGGTCGTGGTCATCGAAATCTGTGGCGGGCAATTTTCTTCATATTGAATCTATATATTCATGAAAAAGAAGCAATTCTAGAATCAACTAAATACTACAAATTTTTAGTATGGTGGAAGCATTCGGTAGTTTGGCAGATCATGCATAGTAAACAGATAAAAGTTTATCATTTCCGGGACAAACAATAGAAAGAGTACAATTCCGTTACAGGACAGTGGCTGAGTGATAAATCCAAGTCTGTCCCGGAGCTGTCGGGAGAGTTGGCAATTATGCACACAGAGAAGATCCAGAATGTCTTGGCATATCCAAAAGTGTTGATTACTATGCAATGTGTTGTGCTTTAATTAGGATCATGTTAGCTATTACATATCAGTCATGCAGAATCTAGCGGTCTCTCCAATAGCTTCTTGGTATCTATGAGTAGAATTACTTAATTATATTAGTTAAATTCTTATGATTATGTACTTTTGGCATTTTTTCCCATAGTACTCTCTAATGACTCTAGATGTTGTGTTCAGTGGAAACTATTCTTCGAGGTGGAATAACACTGTGGTAAGCTTATTATGTCGTGCATACTCAGAGTGGGTATAGCTATTTAATGTGTATACAACTTTGCAATCATGTCTAATGTTTATGTTGATTATTCAATTCACTGACACGTTTTTATTATGAATATGAAAGCTTTAAATTGAAACAGCTTCAAAGTATCTACTATAAAACTTGACTTTAACGATTAACAATTACTAGTAGGTAATTTGAAGCCCTTAACACTTAGCTCTTTCCTTGTTCTCATCTGTCCATCTGTCCTTCTAGCTATCTTTAGAAATTTTTACAGAATGTAGGTGCCTATTAAATTGTAGTTTTAGAGTGGCAACACACACTGTAGATATTGTTTCAGCTTTTCTAATGTATATTTAACCCTCAGCGTGCATGCGTGATAGGGTTATAGTAGTCATCCTGTCAGTTTTTCTGTTCGTCTGTCACGCTCTGATTTTTAGATTACTGACAATTAGCGGTTGATTTAGGTATGAACTTACTCAGGAGGAAGATTTAAGACCTTTTATTGTGCTACTTTTTTAATTTCGGGCTAATCGTTGAGAAACGCAAAGCTTTCAGCTCCGCGTACGTACCAGCTTTTATGGGCAGCACCCCCAAGCATCATGTCATAATCACATGAGCAAATATTTCTTGCAGCCCATGGTGTAGTTTGCTTTATGCTCTGGGGAGTTAATGGAGTTGAAAGAAGTGAAGTTTCGCGTTGAAAATGTCTATATCGGTGAGTGTTTCTTGCTAGTTTAGCTTCTTCTCTTAAGAGGACAGTGTTTCCATACACCATTTTCATTGGTCACACTATTTTGATGCCTCATTAAAATAGCTAACAGATTTCTTGTTATTTTTGAAGGAGATTATATTGTAATAGCTAGGTAGTGTTTAATAGCGCTGAAGGGTTCGCACCTTTGGTGCTTCATTTTATTTGCATTTAATGTCAGACAATTTAAACTTTGCTTTCTTCTTGTTTTTGTAAGTCCACAAGCTTTATAATTTTTAGAATGCTTCTATTGCCATGGAAATGTGGTCAGTGGTAGATGATACTCTAGTAATGCTCACCGAAGCAGTGACTAATACTTCAAACCCAATTTCAAAATTTTCTTACAGTGGGAACAACATGGGTGAGCATATCAAATAGTTCTCTGTATAGTATATGTATATATGTGAACATACATAGAAAAATAGAATTTCTTTCTGTTTCCAATTTAAAATTTTTTTGGCTGTGACCACGAGTTGAACCCAGCACCGCTTGCTGAACACACTAATAACAATGGTGATAGAACAGATATTGAAGTTTATACAAGAAATTTGTACTTCAATTTTCAGTTTTAGTTTCCTTTTTAGTTAAAAGAACCATGACAGTTCACCTTATACATTGTTGATAATTATTCTGTTTGTTTTTATTTTTTGAGACAAAGTCTGCTGTGATATCAATTTAAGCACCATTTTTTGGTACAAAGTGTTTTTATCTATAAGCAATTTTGGAGTGTGATATTACTTTTATGAAGGGTATTGTCACCTTTATCACATGACAGCTACAATTACTAAGCCAACTACACAACATGTTATTAAAATATATATCAAGTTAACTTTTTAGTGTAAGTGCAGCATATTTAAGTCATTATTAGAATGTTAATATTTTGCAGAATTTAATATCATGAGGTTTCAAAGAAGACCTGATGGCACCCACTTTCATTTTCCTACTGTCGATCAAACTGAATATTCCACTCTATTGGACGTGGTTAACATCAGTATTCCATTCACCAGCCCATGTGATGAAAATATTGATGACGATAGTGAGCCATAATGACAGTATATATTATATATACATGCATACATACATACATGGATGCATACATACATGCATACATACATAAATACATACATACATACATACATACATATATACATATATACATATGTACATACATACGTACGTATATACATATGGCATGACAATAGGGGGCATTATCAACAAAGTTTCCGATTGTACAGCAAAATAAACTAACTTTTTTAAAAACAAAGACGAGACAAAATGATTCTGGCAGATTAAAGGGACTTAAATTGTCAAGTGCTACATTTTGATGCCAGTTTTAATTTTCGGGAGGCTGCCATCTACAAGATATATGTTGTATGGTAGAATGACTGACTGACACTGACTAACTGACAGATAAACTGAATACTGTAACCTCGTGCATGCACGTTGAGGAGTGATCAAAGTATGCTTAGGACAGTAAGTTTGATAGCATTATAAACATTGACTAGTGATGTGCTTCAGCACAAATGGCGAGTGAGCTGGTCTGATTCAAATTTAAATTTGAATGATAACCGCTAATAATGTTTATTTGTTAGTTAATTAAAATAATTCATTTGTGCTATTGTTTAACAACATTTTTATGCATTTGGATGGATAAACTAGCACAATTCTTATGTTTTACTCTATTCGTGACTTGACTATTGAACAATGGATTTTCAAGGGGTAAGCTATTAAATTTCCATGGATGATGAGAGTAAGAATCACTAACCAAATGATTCTGTTTAACCTTGACACCTTTCCAAAGTATGCTCCTTTAGAAATGCTCTGTTGTACCAAAATAAAGCATTCCATTGTATTCTCTAATGCCTTGACTATTGGACAAGATATTATCAAGTAAGAACAGGCAAAAGAGTGCATTAACCAAGTTAACACAGTGTGTTTCTAATAAGGTACTAATATGTATCTTCAATTATGCAGATTTCATAGTGTCTATCATATTATCATGTAATTATACTCCAGCACTGCAGTTACAGATTATAAGGCAAGCATGTAAAGTAATAAAACTGAAATAATCTGCAACTGGTAAAAATTGGCAGGCATTAATCATAGAATCAGCTTTTGCTATGTGCACACAGATATTTTCAATAGTTATGTCTTGTGAATGTTGTATCCAAAATATATAAGGACTATCCAGCATTTGAATTAGCACAGTTCAGATTACTAAGGGTCTAACATACTTAAAATTATGTCCTATCTAAATAACTTCAGAACTCAAATTTATACAACCATAGAATCACTTATCCATCTCTGAGCAGAATGTAACTGGTGTTAAAGAACATTTCTTTGTGTATTCTTTCAGGTTGTTTTGTGACTGTGGGGGTGAGTATCATAGACAATTTTGCGGAGTATATCACACGATCCATTAATGAATCAGGAAATGTTGACTGCATGTAAGCATTAGTAAATGTGATATTGAGTAATTTTATGATCAAAGTAAATGCATTGTTCATTGTTGTTTTAATTTACGTGAAGTCGTGTACAAATTATTTAATAGTACTGGAAATATAGAATCTCTAGCCAATGTATATTTATTTCCCTTACACTACTGTAGTCTGCAAGTGCTTTGGCTAGAGTTTGTATTGTTTGTAATATTTGATCTATAAATTCAACGTCGCTAACCTCTCTTTAGATAGTTTAAATTAATCCCTCACATTTTACAGCTATTGCAATATTAATTAAATTACAGTTTAATTTTTACATAGATTTTTTTTACTCTTACAATACCTATTAATTAATGCTAATCTTATATTTCTTCATCCCAGTGTTCCACTGAAAGCAGCTAGTGCTTTAGTGTCTGTTATGGTAGAGAATTCAATGGACAAATTCCTAGACTTTTCTGACGAGCCAGTCCAATTCAACTTCACAACCAAGGTAAAGAAAATAAAGGAGCTTAATAGCTTGAGTATAAGGCTTAACATAAAGACAGTATGACTATTCTTACCTTTTCTATTAATCTCAGTTTGCCAGATTAGTCAAGTTGTGTTCCTGACTTTGTTTACTCAGATCTTAATTATTATGCTTATGCAAAATTTATGATAAACTTATGAACACTATGTACCATAAAGTCTATTGTATATATATATATATTGTGTTACCTGAGTAACTGCAATTGTAGTCAAGTATTATATATATTTGATACAGTTCCATTGCTATTGTAATTATGTCCATGGACTATAATAATTTTGGTCAACAATACTAAAATAATAATAATAGCAAATACCCCGCCACATAGTGGTGCTTGACATATGTATTGCAAAGTAAGAATGCAGTTCCACAAGTTATCTTGCTCTGTTATCATTCTCTACCACTGATTATGGTTACATAAGTTTCCCTCTCCTGCTCTCTTTTTTCTTAACTATCTGAGCTTTTCTTATATCCCACCTCTCCTATCTTCAGTTCTTTTTCTTGAGTCATGGAGTCTCCTTTTCCTTTGTCTATCTCTCCTGCTTCTGAATTTCTGTCCTACTCTGAGAAACTTTTGTCTTCTAATATCGTACATACGTTTTCCTTTATCTGTCAACTTTTACTCATGTTTTAGTTACCTTCCTAGCTTTCTTATACAAGCAGCTTGCAATTCTACTCTGAATATCAGTAAGATTGATATATATGTATGGTGAAATGACTAGAGTTATATGAAATAGTGAAAGAATATCAGAATACTTTAAAAAAAGAGAAAAGAAGATTTCAGTGATTGCTGAAAAATGCTTGCCAGCAATCATTTCATTAAATGGGAAGAGGTAAGAATTATGTCTGGAGCCATTAAGACTAAATATTATGGAAGTTATATAATACACATACAGATGGTACTAGGAAATATTAAGTTTTATGGAGACATAACTTTGCAGCATGCAAATCACCCTGCAAGACATATTAAAGAGTACAAAAGTCTGCCAAATATCTTGGTGTTTGCATTGGAAAGGGCGACCTCATTGACCCTTGATGAGGACTGTAAACAAGTCTCAATATTGAATTATTATTCATTAGGTTTTATTCAAATTAAAAAACATGCCATTATGGATAAATGGTTATAAACAGATAAAAATGTTTTTATTGTGTTATTGATAAAATCCTTGCCACTCTGGCATTTCCATAAAACTTCCAAGATTATTGCAACTACTTACAGATATGTATAACTTCTGAGCTTGAAATGAGCTAAATAGCCTGACTTTATCACAATAAATATTTTAATGCACATTTTATAATAACTCACACTTATTTGTTCCTATAATTGTGACACAGAGTTATGGTGATACCCCAGCAAATTCAACGTACAACCATACTGCGCACTTCTTAAACTCTTCATTGTAAGTTAGATAAACAGATGAAATGTCATGATTCTATTTTTTTGTTCACAATTTATTTGTAGTTGCTGGAGCACTGATGGCTTAAACAGTACAAAATTATCAAGTCAATTAGTCCAAGTCACCAGCAACCATTTGACTAGCTTTGCAATTCTGGTAAGATATAATTATATATATATATATATATTATATATGTATATGTGACCGGTTTTGGGAAAATCGGCCTAAACGCGGCATCTAAAGTTTTCTAATTTATTCTACCAGTAGGCTGCACAGGGCCTTTGGATGCCATCCTCCTAATTTGGAAGCTGTAGCACAAGCCGTCTTCGCCCTACGCACTACAACACTTCAGTATTTTTGCTAAACTTATTATTGCTGATTTCGAAAAAACGCCGGGTAAGGTCAGGGGGCGTGCCTTGTGTCCGTATACTATTACTGCGTGTCTTTTGAAAAAAATTTTATGGCAGAAATGGATAGACACCAGTTAGCTCTAGCTTATGACGCCAGAGCTTACAACTGGGTCATAAGCTAGAGCTAACTGGTGTCTATCCATTTCTGCCATAAAAAATTTTTCGAAAAAAATCGACCCATAAGGCTTAACCCGGGGATACTGAAAAAAATTGTTTGCCGCGTTTAGGCCGATTTTCCCAAAACCGGTCACATATTATATATATTGTTATATATATTATGTATATAATTGAAATATGAAAATAGTGTTTGTGTTAACAAATCATAACAGCTCATGGGTCACTTATTTTGCTTCGTATTAAGACACTCATTTTTATAAAACCTTGATATTAAATTGTTTAATGTATTTCTATAAGGTACAAGGTTTATTATTATTATTAATTGTATTATGATTGGCGAGTGAGCGATATGAGTGAGACACTTAAAGGGGTAACACAATAAAAATTCCATGGTATTCATTTATTATTATTTTTATATAAGGTATGTGCGACCCTTTTTTCACCTGTGCCATTAATTACGAGTGAGTTGGTAAAACATCTTCAAATTAATGAACCCGTCAACAATATGAGTTGTTGGCCATCAAAAGGGAGCTACATATAGTCTTGGAGCTGACCTAAATGCCTGAACCTTTGTAGAAGCATAGCAAACCATACAGCACTATTTTCTCTTGCCATCGTTGAATGGGTAGGTCAAGCTAGAGCATTTCAATTTCAACAGCTATTTAAATTATGCCAAGGGCCATAGCTCATAATTTAGTTATGAAATTAAAAGCTTAGTACGCTAGCTCGCTCGCCATTTGTGCAGAAGCTCACCACTAGTTTATATATATATATGCGGACATACGCACGTCATTATTGTACTTTGACCCTGGTATTTTTGTGCTAGCTCAGTGGTCAACATAAATTTCACTAAACAGAATCCTCTGGTTAATCAACCTTTAGCCTTATTATCCAAAGGAATTATCATCTTTGAATGATTTTGCTGGTGCAGTTGAAACTTCAAACTTATTACAGCGGGTAAGCATGTCTTAACAATACGGTTTTGTTCAAGCCTGTGCAGTATTTCCTTTGAAATGCCTGTTTTTGTTTTGTTTTGTTCTTTTAAGTCGAACAGTTGTGGTGAGTAGTTACTATAGTATTGATTCCCCTTTACCGTATATACTTAATTAAAAAATTCAACGATTTTTTGAAGCCGGCATGTTAATAGTTAAAATTAATCATACAACTAGGCTTGCTCACCATTTGTGCTCAAGTACATCATTAGTTGACGAGCGAGCAAAGAGAGTGAGACATAATCACAGCTAACACAATTAAACATCAGGGATATTTTTTTGTTTACATATATATGTTTGAACGTACATATGTGTTTTTGTACTTTGACCCTCACATTTTTGTGTTTGCTAGGAGGTTGATCCCGTCCCATACTCCACTAAACAGAATCCTTTGATATATCTATCTGTACCCATATCATTCAAAGAAATTGAATTGGTTACCGCTTTGAATTCTTTTGCGGGTGCAGTTAAACTTCAAACTTAACAGAGTTCATTTTTTATTCGAATTAGTGGTGATAGTAAGTTATGCGCTATTTGTCATAGTTATACACCATACCCAACAGTGTTGTTCCTTACATAAAAAATCATTGTCCTATAGTCTAAGCATGAAGGTAGGTCTTGTGTTGGTATGTTCAGTAAACATGTATGTGTGAAAGTGTTGTGTGTGTATCTATGCTTAGCTAAAGAATAGCACAACCTAAACATTTTAGTAGAAAATTAATATATTAGCTGCCTTTACACAGCTTTTTCAGCTACTACGGAAATAAGCATGTCTTAATAGGTTAGGTTGAAATCTGTGTGGTAGCTCCTCAGAAAGGCCTGTTATTTTTGTTTCGTTTTGTTTTTAAGTCAAACAGTTCCGGCGAGTAGTTGTTATGGCATTGAATCCCCTTTACCATTATGTTCATTATTTAGAAATGCAACTGTTTTTAGTCGCTGGAGTGTTAGAATTTAAAATACGAATTACTATGTGGATTCTTATGTAACATAACTAGGGAGACTCGCTCGCCATTAGTGCTCAAGCACACTGCTAGTTATTGTTATTAGCAAGCAAAGGCGAGCGAGACACTATCAGTGTAACCCAATTGAAAATTGGGGATATTTATTTATTTGTTTATATATTATTTGTTTCAGACATGCATATATAATTTTTATACTGTAACCCTCATGTTTTTTTGTGTTCTCATGACGGTCGACCCCATCCCATACCCCAATGAACAAGATCTTTTTGTTAGCGATACTTACCCGTTACTTTTAGGAATTGATGGATTAAAGAATGAGTTCCTAAGCTAGGTGAATAGCTATAGAGGAACCAGAACATTAAGGCAAGCTAAATTAATGTAGTTTCTTTTTTGCTTACAGATTTGTAATGACAAAATAGACTTTTGTCAGATTTTAAAGTGTATTGCCTCGTTGTTTTAATTACTCGTGCACAATAACTTGCTTGCCACTTGTGCTAAAGCACATCACTACTTATTGTTATTATTATTATTAATTTATAGGCAAGTCCTACAGGTGATATCCCAATGTCGATTCCCTTAGAGGTGGTCAGTTATGTAGGATGCACCATTTCTATAGTAACTCTGGGACTAACTATCATAATTCTGATAGTATTCAGGTAGCAAATCATAAGTTGTCAAGGCAGTGATTAATTAAATTTGTTATTCATATTAGGAAAAAGCTGAAGAAAGGAGTTTTATTGCACATCCATCTGAACTTCTGCATCTCATTATTCCTAGCAATGATTGTGTTTGTAGCTGGAGCAGGTACTGCTGGAAGACTCGGCAATAAAGTAAGAAAGAACTTTCAACTGATCCTCCATATTTCACAAAAAAAGAATAACTCGATATAATTAAAGAAGTGATTGGAAGTAGTTAATGCTAATGTTGATGATTGGGTAATCTATTATACACAGGGAGACTTGGATGTTATGTAGACCTGAGTAGATAGAGCTAGGTGTGTGAAAAATATCTTGAAATTCATTTTCACTGCTAAGCTTTTTCCACATTTCATCATAGCTTTACCTTTGTAAAGATTATAATCATGTTATATTATTATCGGCTAGCATAACATAGGTGTTTAAAATTATGACAGCATGCAAGAGATAAACACACGAGTTGTTAAGTAAGCAAGGTCACTTTTTAAAGTCATAATATATTTTTAATTATCTTTATGTAGATATTGTGCAAGCTTGTTTCTGCTCTTTTACAATATTTGTTTCTTTGTTCCTTCTTCTGGATGCTGGGAGAGGGAGTCATGTTGTACCTACTTATAGTGAGGGTGTTTGGAAATGCGGCAAAGAGGTGGTACCTACTACTGCCATTATGCTGGGGTGAGCATTGTAATATTACAGAAAGTTTAATTTCTAAGTCAGTTTGTAAGCTCAATAGCTAATACATGTTAGTTTTGATTTTGCTTACACATGAAATTCAGTTCTCATCTTGTATGTCAAAATTTTACAAATAAGTTTAATCAGTCCAAAATTGTATCTTACGTTTCTTTATTTATTTTTTTATATTAAACTACTAAAAAACTATGCAAATAAACATATAAGCTACACATACATCTATAGGGATACAGAATATTTTTTTAATGTAATGGAATGAAGCATAGCTAAAGTCGACCCTTGCACATTCTGTTATTTTACTATTTCATTGCAGTAACTCCAGTACCTTTTGTGGCAATACCAGCCAGTGTGCATCACAATGACTACATCACTGGAAATGGAACTATGTTAGTGGTCCAACTAATTAAACTATATTTTATTTACTAAATTTAAGTATCATGTGATTTTACTACTGTTATTCATTTTTACTATGTTAATATTAATTATGAATGTAATAATATTTATGAACTTGTCATTGTAGGGAGTAAGTAATTAATACCAAATGTTTTACAGCATGAAGCCTTCATGTTGATATGCTATTGAAAAATGTTGTTATTATTATCAAGCTACAAACATGCAGTCTAGTGTTGATTGACACATAACAGGAAAACGTTTAAGTAGGATGCTAAATTATACTCTTGTAATTAGAGAATTTTTTGCCACATAGCTATTGGTAAGAGCCATAGCATGTCTATTGTGTAACTTTCAATTTACTGTTTTTTTGCAGTTGTTGGATAAATGCTTCTTCTCCTATAATATGGACTTTTCTTGCTCCTGTAATTTTAATTATTTCTGTAAGTCAAATATAGTAATGATTGGAGTACAAAAATGATTATTTCTAGATTAACCAGAGAGTATAGAAGTTGAACATTAAATAACTGAATCTGTTCATTACATTGTAGGTGAATGCTGTCATTCTGATACTAACATTGTATTCAATTGCAAAGACGAGATTGGTAGGGGTTACTGATGCTGAACAGTGTAAAATAGGAATAGTGAAGTAAGTTAGTTAATGAGCTTGAATTATGTTAGCTTTTTGTTAAAAAATTATGCAACTGAATGATTTCAATAATCAGCTAATTGGCTATTATATTTACAGTAAGATATTTTCTTTTTTTATAGAAATGCTGCAAAAAACTGTTTAGTTCTGCTGCCACTTCTTGGCTTGACTTGGGTGGTAGGATTATTCGCTGTTAATGAAAATACTTCCGTTTTTGCTTGGATATTTACAATTGTCAACTCAACACAGGCAAGTTATAGATTTCAGTGTATATTTAGCTCTGTAGCATTACATAGTATATATATATATTCCACCCTAAATATCTTCACAATACAACACATACATATTTACTTATGTATATTATATAATATATGTAATATAATTGTTGCAATATAAGTTATATTTTTCTACAATACACTTGATGTTTATAGGGTTTGGCCATTTTTTTGCTACATGTTGTCAGAAATGAGTACATATTATCTCTCTTCAATGATATGGTCCACAAATTATCCTACACTACAAAAACTGGTGCTATTTCATCATATGGTACACGATCTATACAGACAAATAGCAAGTCAGTGGACATGGACTGCATCGATTCAGTAGTTAACAGCAAGGTATGTAATTAATTGTACATAAAGTTGTAATTGAATAACATCATGTTTATCATTAAATTTGTATGATATCTCTCCTAGTGAGGTACATCAACTAATACCAGTGAAATCAAATTAGCTTTCTTAAGAAAATAATTTAATCTAAAATTTAAAGCTATATGATCCTGTTTACTCCAGAGTTTTAAGTTTGATGGAAAATGACTAAAGCCTTCCAAGTAGTCTGCAAGATCAGATTTTAATCATTTCTCAATCGGAAGGGTCCAAAAAGAGGTATCAGTTGTAATTGTTGAATCATCATGACCCTGTGGCTTTAGCCACCAAAACCTCTATCTACTAGTCTTCAAGTGTCTCATTTTGTATCTTTGTAAATGTCGAGTAAAACTTCTATAATAGAACACAAGCTGTATAATACAAATATCAAAGTTGACGTCTGATAATTCAAAAACAATTAACTCACCTGACCACCAATTATAGAAAATCTAACACCTTTTCAGTGTTAAACAATATATTCTGAGAAACTAAGAATACTAATTGAAGATTCAAAATTAGCCATAATATGTTTACTTAATTGAAAAATCTTTATTGTTTTCAAAGTATCAGACGTCAACTTTGATTTTTGTATTATACAACTTGTGTTCTATTATATATTAGACATACAACTTGTTTTGTTTTTGTGTTCATTGAAGCTAATTTCTGTAATTTTGTATGCATTTTTTATTTCAGAATAAGATAACAAAAGAACAAGCAACCTAATCACTCGTTGCTCACTTAAAAATTTTTTTTCTCTTGTGTATTTTTGCCTTCATTACTAATGATCATGTGCTGAAATTCATCTCAGTTTCATTTAGTGCAATGATTTTATTTTAACTAATTAATATTGCTATTTTTTTCAACGAATTTAATGAATTAATGTGTGTATATATTAGTACCAAAATTTATGTATGAATAATGAATTTTATTAACAATCAAACAATGCAACCAATGCTTACATGTATGGTCATAAATCAGACAATATGGGGATAATATTTGGTCAACTAAGCAGTCTTGTACACATAGTGGGCACACAGAATTCTATATTAACGGCACTGCAATTAGAGGACTTAAACAAATAGCAATAAAGAATAGCTATTATAATCAAAACATGATATGGAGCAATTTGTAAAAGCTAATATAAGTGTTACTAATTATTCTCTTGTGTTGGCTATTTATAGAACATCCAACTGTATTTTAATCATGATACTATTATTCCACTTGATAACTATTAAATAGCTTTAATATTTTATTAATTTTAATAAAATATTAAAGCTAGTTTTGAGGGTAAGAAATTTGCAAAATAGCTAGCTAAAGTCACTTAACACTAAGAATGGATATAAGTTGTTTAGCTAACTTATTGCTAGCTAAATATTAGAGTTATAGCAGTAGCTATGTAGTGAAAAGTGTGGTGCCTCCTGTAGTAAATAAAACACTTGCACGAAGCAGCTTATATTGATGTAATGTGATACTTGTGAAATTGGTGTCTGTTTACTAATGATAAAAGGTTACAATGACCCATAACATTCAGTATAGTTAGCTAGCTATATATAATTATTGTTAGCTAAAGGGTATAGAACCAGTAAAAAAGATTTTTCTTGCAAATGCCTCCAAAGCTTTTTCCCAGGGGTGCCTAAACACTATGTCCAGCATTGTTTTATTCACTTTCTACTACCTTAAAAAATGACATCATAGCTATCTAGCTAACCAATTGCAGGATTAATGGAAGTAATGGAAGTGGGGAGCTAGGAGGCACTGCCCCTCCCCCAGATATATTGATTTGGGGTGGGGGGGGGGAGTTAAAGTGGGGGAAAACGGCATGCATGCAAGTTTAAGTTCAATTCAATTTGCAATACCAATAAAATTTAAAAAAATTAAGCTCCTTAGCTATTACAACACAAAATATCTGATTACAGAACTCAGTTGGTAGCTATTCACAGCTGTCATTATGGTGCATAAGTTTTCTTGGCTTCTTTGGAAAGAAATAAGAATTGATAGTCTTAATTTCAGCACAATAATTATGTCTGGTTAATGATACAAAGATTAAACAGACAACATTGAGCGGATAGACATTGTTGTTAGGCAATTGATAGAAGGAAATGAAAGAAAAAAAGAATTTTAAACAATTCAATTAAACTAGCAATATAAATCAATTAAAAACTTTAAATAATCTAGTTTTCCATGAAATTTTATTAGTGACTTGAAATATATTTTGCTTAATTATTAGTTAATTTGAAGTTATATTTTTTCGTTCATGAGAATAAATCAGTGTGTAGTTGATGGTGTCCCACTACTTGAAGCAACTTCCATTACCTCTGAGGGCGCATAGCCTTTCCATGATGAATATATATGTAAAATATGTACTTAGTGTATGCTGAACTTAGGGGGGAGGGAGAAGGAATGTTTAGCTATTCCAGTTAGGCAGTTTCACCAGGTAGCTAGTGTTTAGCGAATTACCATAGAGGGTACAGAAGAGTGTGAGGTTTGCAAGTAAAGCACTTTGGCAAAAAAAAGAAAAAAAAAGAATCTGCAGTATAGCTAGATAATGAATTTAACTGGTACAACAATTTGTAGTAGACAAAGTTGCTATCATGAACTGGTACAACATTGGACATTACAGTGGAACCTCTCCTAACGGACATTCCATATAACGGACATCTCTCTGCAACGGACAAAAGCAAATGCACCGATGGGACTTACCATAGCTGCAATGTTTAACGAACCTCTTTGCAACGGACTCTCCCTATTCCGGGAAACGGACACTAACTCGGGCACGAATTAATTAATTACCTCCGCTAGCGGACGGGCGGGTCACATAACTTACTCAGCAAAAAATATTTTGACTATGTTGATTATATTGATAATGATTATTGCTAGCTACCAGCTATATCAATCCTTGTGATGCTAGTGATGTAGTAATTTCGTTCATTCTCTTTACATAATAGTTCTGAAGCGGTAACAGCAAGGTACTTCAACACCATATCCTCCCCCTCTGTTAACTCTGTCTCCAGTTACTTCGACAAAAGCCTTATTATAGTCTCTGCTTAAGAAGTGCGACACAATAGCAGAAATGTTGTAGGGAATATGGCCAACAACTTGACCCTCCTTCAGTACAGCGACAGCACAGTTATCTCTGACATTGTCGGGTTCTCTCTTTAGCAGTAGCACTTCACCCACTACTGGTGTCCACACGTCTTTGTATACATGTTGCACTCTAATGTACGATTGCAATTCAGTGAAATTCAAAGAACTACCGGTAGGTTGAGATGCCATCTTCTTAGCGCGTAGGGCAAGCTTGAACTATTCGAGTTGTTAGTGAGCTATAATGTAATAATCAGTCCACGTGACCTCTCACCTGCTTTAATTTATCAAAGCTAATACTACGTTGGTGGTTGAGTTGTGTATGTGCTGCAATGGCTTCTGTTGCTGGCAAGAAACGGTGCCATCTAACCCTAGAAAAGAAAGTTGAAGTCATAAAGAAATCGAAAAGTGACCCTTCTCTGTCAGTTCGTGCCCTTGGTGAAATATTTGGTTGTGGTAAGACTCAGATTTCTACTATCCTGAAATCTAAGGAATCTATTATCACTTTGTACGAGTCTAAGGCCTCCAGTTTGTTAGCAAGACGAAAGCCTCGTACTTCAGAATATTCAGATATAAATGATGCTTTATATAAATGGTATCTACTTGCCTGCTCTAAAAACATTTACCCCGATGGCCCACAGTTAACTCAGAAGGCTAAGGACATTGCTGTGCAGCTGGAAAAGCCAGGATTTAAGGGTACGAATGGGTGGCTTGAAAAATGGAAGAAGAGGTATAATATTCGACAAGTTACAATCCAGGGTGAATCTGGGGATGTTTCAGGAGTCACAATTCAATCCTGGAAAGAGAGATTACCTGAAATTTTGAAAGAATATAGAAAAGAAGACATTTATAACCTTGATGAAACTGGTTGCTTTTGGAGAGCTTTGCCTGAGAAGGGTTTTGGTGAGAAGGGAAAGAAATGTCGTGGTGGGAAAAAGTCTAAACAGAGAGTTACAATAGCTTTCTTAGTTAATGCAGCGGGGAGTAAAGAAGCCCCAGTTGTAATTTGGAAATCTGAGAACCCTAGGTGTTTTCGTGGTGTACTTAAAAATAATCTACCGGTGAGGTATTTTAGTCAGGCGAAAGCCTGGATGACAAGTGAAATCTTGCATAGTGTGTTGACTGTATTTAATAGAAAAATGAGCGTGGAAGGCCGGTCTGTTTTATTGTTGTTAGACAATGCTGGGTGTCATCCTAAAGATCTTAAAGGGAAGTATTCTAACATTAAAATTGTTTTTCTACCAGCTAATACAACCTCTAGATTACAGCCACTGGACTTGGGAATCATAAAAAACTTTAAAGTGCACTACAAAAGAGTGTTCCTACATTATGTTTTAGCTAAAATAGATACATGTAATTCGGCATCTGAGGTAGCTAAGTCTGTCAATCTACTGACGGCTATTTATTGGATTGCTCATGCATGGAGAGAAGTGAAGGCAATGATAGTGAAATGCTTTAAAACTGCTGGAATTCTGACAACTGAATTAGATGTTGTGAGTACAGGTGTGAGTACAATTGATCCATTTTGGTGATGTTGATGTAAGAATTTGGCGAACTGATTAGGAAGACAGTGGGTGATGAAAGTAGTCCAGCAACTGAATATATTGACGGAGATGCAGATCTCCCAGTTTGTGCAGAGTTTGTGGCTGAAACATGGGAAGAAGATTTCTTACAGAGCTTAACTGAACCTGATGATGAGAACTGTCATGAATCAGACAAAGATATGGATATTTTGCCACCACCTCCTAAATTGGCAAGTTTTCAGGAGGCAATTCAAGTACTGGAAGATGTTAAACACTTCTTGGAGGATAGAAAATATAGCACTTAAGCTCAAAATATTGATGCCCTAAAATGACATTACATGTTTATATTCAAAATCTGTCACTCAAACTACTTTACATGATTATTTTCATTGATTTTTTTGTTACTATTGAATTCATTGTAATGATGTTTCTGTTCTTGAACACGGTAGAGATTAAATAAGCAGTCAAATAAGAACCTCTATGTAAAGGACACCTCTGTATGATGGACAAATCAGGTTGTTCCTATAGTGTCCGTTATTTGGAGGTTCCACTGTATTTCATTATACTGGTCTTTTATTAACACATAAGTACAGCTAACTGGGGTTGCTTATCTTTATAAAGTATTTGTCATGTGGCTCACGAAGTTCAAAGTATTAAGTTGTTTACTTATATAGTTTTGTTTTGTCTTTATTTTCTTTTAGCTCCTTTCATGTGTAATAGGGTATGAAAGGGAAAAGTTTACTTAAAACAATGTTATAGGTAATAACACAAACTCACTAGGATATTGTGATATGGTTGTGCAAGATGAAAGGTCGCAGTACACCCAGTACTTTCATGACGCTAAAAAAGTTAGTGACATTATTGTATCAGGCAGGTTCCAGTTGGAATCCTTGTAGCACAAAATCTACAAAAATCCCAACAGAATCTTCTTAAATTTTTCTAGCTCCAGCACTCCGCCTTATTAAATTGTACTAGTACTGCGAGAGACTAGGTAACCAAATCAACCAACAACCTTTTACAGCGAGTGAGGCAGGCCAGAGAAGAGTGCTTTGGTAAAGGGTTTCGTTCGCGCGAGACTCTCGTCTTCAAGCTAATTGATCGCGTGCCACATTTCAGGAAGTACTTCCGCTACTCCTCACAAACCGAAGCCAAACTGATCTGTAAGACTAGACGACACTCCAAACCCACGGCGATGATATGGTAACGGTTGAATAGTGGGTAAGAATTTTTATTCCTCAAAATGATCTGGAGTTGGTTCTATGCAGTGGCTTTGGCAACCTCAGCTCTTTCCTTGGACAGTTGCGTGGAGTATCGACCAATAGACTTTCAACTTTACTACAGTTTATGTGATCCAGTCGCACGACTTAATTTGACTTTCTGCTTCCCACAAATGGATGTAAAATACAACCTAAGTTTGTGCAAGAATATAATCGATGAGAGATTTTCATGTTTTAAAGGTTATAATATCACCCATTACCATATTAACAAATTTTGTGATGTATGCATGAACAGTGATGGCAGCTATAGTAACTGCACTGTGTGCTACAGAGATCAAAGTACTGTTATAAGGTGAGCCTCTAATCTAAATTTCTCCAGTTCTGACTAACCTTTAAATGGCAGCAGCATGAGAATGAAGTAGACAAGTTGGGGTATTAGCTAGTTTCCCTCAGGTTTTTTTTTTTAGTTATGATTTGTTCGTGAACTTAATAGAATTCCAAAGAGTATTGAGTTAATGCAGCTGGTGACTTCGTTTAGAAACTATTATAGAAGAAAGCAATAATCATTATTTTTAGCTTTAGCTTATGACAAAGCATTTTTTTCTTTGTAGTAGCATCAATTGGTAAATGTGTGTGGCTTTTCTGTAGTCAAAGTCACAAGCTTTAAGAATCTACATGACTTATGAATTTACTCATTAATCAAATAGCAGAACTAAAACAATTTTCTTAAATGGATGTTCAAACTGTCTGTGGTCGCACAAAATGCTGATCAAGATTATTTAACTACTAGCTAAATGAAATAAGATGTATTTGTAAAACATGCCAGATTTAATTTTTAATAATTTTGATTTTATGATCAGCAGAACCAAACTATTATATTTGATCTTAGACAAAATATACCAACAGTGGATCATAGTATAACACCAACACCAACAATGATAAGAGAAACTCTACAGATGCCACATACAAATTCCAACTGTACAATAAACAGGTAAACATGATACATTGTTGGTGTATGGTTATTATATACCTGTGTAATTTATAGCAACCTTACTGGACCACTGCTGGAATGTTGTTTGAATTTTTTAACCGAGAACTGTATGGATACAATGTTTGACTGCAGCACTCTGCCTTTCTTCAGTTCAAGTTTTTGCTCAGTCCAAGAAAACTTTCACATCTGTCGGGCCTTTTGCAAGGCAGGAGGGCCTTGTGTACCTGAGCACTGTAACTCTAAGAAAATCAAAACCTGTGTGAGTGGATGCTAATAGTCAATACGGTAGACCCCCAATTATCCGAACACCTCAGGACCGATGGTTGTACGAATATTTGAAATGTTCGGATCTTCGAAATAAGTCATTTTAAATGGGGACTTTATCCCTTATCTATTTAATGCACAGCAAAATTCCAATGAATATCATTATAATTCCCCCCCCCCCCCCAAAATGGTGTTCGGATTAGCGAGAGTTCGGATAAATGGGGTTCAGATAACTGTGGGTCTACTGTATAGTGATACCATTTTATTCAAGCTGTAGACTATCTCCTACAAATGTATTTAGTATATCTATATATATATAATATATATATATATATAGACTTATTACATGAGTCAGACTGTGATATGGTAAAATATTTTATGAGCAGGCTAATTTATTTTTTCAGCCAGAGTCAGTGAAAAATAAAGCCTAAGAGTGAAATATCTTGCTATATCACTGAGTGTAATAAGTGGTTTAATTCTATATGCCAGATAACAGATATCTCCACTGAAGTAATTCTACTCCCTAGGGTTCCTCACACCCCCTGCAGATATTTTTAGCTGCTCTAATTAGGTGGGGTAATTTGCTATAGAGGAAGGTAGCTGTAAAAAAATGCTGGAAACTGGTAAGTAAGGCTGGTTGAATGAGCTTGGCAATACAGCTGTGAGATCACACCTACTTGAGGTATCTCACAAAAATAACATTGGGAAGATGTCTAGCCTAGCATGAAAAAAAAAGAAGAAGATTTACTTGTTCATAATGAGTTTTAGTTTCATAAGGAGGATACTACTGCAAACCAGTGTTAATTGGCTTAGTTTTGAACTGGACATGGTGTGGGACTGTTTGGTGTGAATGGAGGTTCATGAATATTTGTTAGATATCATTTGGCTAATGTAGAAATAGTAACCTAGTCAAAAATACTACCTAGCAACTTAGGAAAATTGATGTCTGAGGAAAATTGATGTCTGATGTGTTGCTATTAATACATTGTGAATCAGCAACATCACATCTTGATAAAACTAGCATCACCTTCTTGCAAGTTTTTATCAGTGCTTGTTTAGAAGAGATAAGTCTTCAATGACAGTTAACATAGAATACTATAAAGTGTATGAATGGGATTTTGCTAGGTTGGAGTGTCATTTTTTTTATATATGTGTTTCCTGTACTTCATTTTATCCCTTTATAATTAAGTTACAGACAAAACTTCAACAATGGATGGTGTGAAGGGAAGAGGAGGAGGCTGAACACTACTTTAGTAAACGTTGCTCCTAATTTGCCTTCACTAGAGTTCTTGTGAAATCTTTTGTATAGGTTGAACTCAAAGATTTCTCTAAGGTTGATTCAAATAATTATTATCAAACACAAAAAAAACTATCCAAAATACAAATTGAAAGTCTTTTTATACTACCATGAATTAATAATGACAGTGTGATGTGTGCTGTGTGATATGATTGGTTAATAAAAGATGCTCTATCTATAGTTACCTTGTGATTCTGTATTTACCCATTATGATGCCTGAAGCTACTGATGTGCATGTTGATAAGTAAATATACTGGATATAGCTACTCCTGAGGTTGTGGTTATGTTAGCTAGTCCCTCTACACCTGGCATAAGATATATGTGACCGGCTACAGGAAAACCCGGGCACAACGCGGCTTCGAAAAAAATTTTTTTTGCCCTTACAGAGTTGTCGATGTCCAGATATTGAGCTCTCCAAGTTTTATCGTCGTAGCTTAAGTCGTTCCAACTATAATAGACCTAACTGTTCCCTTCCGTCGGCTTGAAACAATACATTTTTAAGAAATCGATCAATCCTTTCTCGATATTTACGCATGCCGCGTTGTGCCCGGTTTTCCTGCAGACGGTCACATATGTTGAAGATAGTTGTTGTGGTGGCATTTTATAATTGCAGTTGTTCATACCTACACTTATATACTGATCTAAACTTACCCCAACATTTTGTTTCAGTCTTTCCAAATTACTTTCCAGTTACTTGAATGTTTAGGCATCTATTGCAATCTGCTTTCTAATTAAACCAAACTATTGGAATTGAGTATTGTAGGGTGAGTAGGAAATTTAAGAGCTCAAACACTGCCTTAAATTTTTTTTCCAGAGACTATCCAGTATTTCATCCACAGTGAATAGCTGAGACAAAGTATTTGCTAAGTTTAACTGACTTGCGGTCGTATCCTCCAAAAATGACGTCGTATTCACCATGTCCAATTGTTATACGGTAAACCAGAAGCAGCCAATCGTGACAATCATTACATCACTGTTTTGCAATTCTTTATCAGCTTTGGTTAGGAATGATCAATACTTTCTTTAAATTTTTCCTTTTTCGCTAAGACTATTCAATAATTGGCGAGCGAGCGCAGTGAGCGAGACACTCACAGGGGTAACAATTGAAAATCAGGGATGTTTGTTTATTTATATATATGGACGTACGTATGTCATTTTGTACTTTGACCCTCCGTATTTTTGTGTTTGCTCGGCGTTCGACCCCGTCCCAAATTGCACTAAACAGAATCCTCTGGTTTATCGATCAGTACCCGTATCACCCTAGAAATTGAATTGTTTACCGTTTTGAATTCTTTTGCGGGTGCAGTTAAAACTTGAAAACTTAAGGGACTTCCATTTCTATTCGAGTTAGTGGCGGTGGTAAGTCAATGCGCTCTTTGTCATGGTTATAAGCCGTGCGCAACAGTATTTACTTGAAAATACATTGTCCACTAGACTACCTCTAAGGTAAGTCTGTGTAGGTGCATGTCCAGTTGTGTCAAAACATTGTGTGTTACAACCACTACTTAGCTAAAGAATATCACAAAGAAAACGTTTAAATAACGTGTATTGTTTTGTTGTTGTTGTTTTCCTTCAATTCAAGCAGTTGCAGAGAGTTGTTACTATGGCACTGAAATCCCTTTACTGTGTATGCAAAATTAAAAAACTGGACCTTATTTTCAGTAGCTTCTGTGTTAGAAGTCAAAATCATTCATATAAAAATAGTATAGTCTTTAGGCTCGCTCGCCATTTGTGCTCAAGCACATCACTAGTTATACCACACTTGATAACCCACAGAGAGAAAGTTTGCTAATCATTTACTTAAATGGATGGGTAAAAGAGCAACTGATGATCCTATTACAGTAACATAGTTATGCAATTAAGTGCTGCATTGATCCTGGTATGTGAAATAAAGAAGCTTTATAGATAGCTGTGGATACATACATACTACTATGTGCTAAACTTAAATTATTCTTTAAGAGCCCAGAAATCCAATGGTTATATTTGTTAATTTTGCAACACCCTCTAAAGTACCAAGTTGTTTTAATTCACATAAGAATAGTTCCATACTACCAAAATGGCTCTCATTTACTAAAATCTACTCTGCCATAGCTAGAGTACATATTACTAAAAACTACTCTGCCATAGCTAGAGTGCATAAAATAAGGTTTTTTTGCACTTTATAGTATAGCTATAATCAGTCAGTACTATCTATTCATGGAGATGATTTGCCTCGAGGATTTGTGAAATTGTAAATGATTGTTGTCAGTGATTAAATCTTGATTAAAATGATGTACATTAGAATTAAACATAACATTTATTGACACTGATGTGATGAATCATTTGTTGTTCAAATTAATGTGCACATTTTTTTTCTGTATCAGATATCATTCATAGTATATGGACCTCAACCACGCCTTGAGAGTGAAGAAAACTTTGTGTCTTCTGGAATTCTGAACTATGTCGCATATTTAGAGGTAGAAGGTGTGGCCTTTGGCATTAAGCGTGTGCTTCGCTCAGTGAGGAATAGAAGAGCACGCTTAAATCGGGGATTGTCAATGGTCAGTCTTTGTTGATGTCAATACATGTACTTTTGAATCATTAATATTTATATCGAGGAGTCGTAAATTTCCTGGTAGGAATAAACGGTTCAAGGACCACACCTCTCGCTCTCTAGCGGCAGTTCCCAAAGCACAAATAGGCCCTATCACTGACACCTATGGCACTTGCAACGGGACCCTGCTGAAAAGCGGAAAATATAGCCTAATAGAGATTGAGAGCTCAGCCAGCAAAGCAATACGAGACATTAAAAGACAGTACAATGTCGTAGAACAAGTGGTTAAACCATATGTAGCATGCAAATAACTACGTTATTGTTTGTGTAGTTTGCTGAAGGCTCGAGTCTAGGTTATCTTGTGGGTGTGTCTCAGGGCGTGATCCCTTGTGGAGAGCCTGTGGTCTTGACAATTCACAATGAACAGATTTCTACTTTATTAGTCTGGCAGATTCTCCTCAACACACTCACACACATACACATGCATACACACTTTATTGTCACTAAAATACCTTCCATAAAATCACATTAGCATAGTTGAAGTCCTTTATGGTTTGTATATTTTTTATCATTGTTAGTTATATTTGTTAATAGAACTCTCTCATGACTCTGGATGTAGTGTTTGGTGAGGACTATTCCTCCAGGTGGAATAATTCTGTGGTAAGCCTATACATTATGTTAACACAGAGTGGGTAGCTTTCGAGTGTGTATACAAACTTGCAATCATGTCCTATACACTATGTTTTTATTTTATGCAATGACAAGTTGATGATTATTAACATTAACAGGTAAAAATATGATAATGGTGAGGTGCTGAATTTTGAAAACTGAATAGCTGATGATTTATACGAATGCTCATAATGTTGCTATTCTCAACCTGTCAACTGTTCAATATGTCATTCTGTTAATTGTGCCTTACACTTAATTTAGATATATATACTTTAATAATTTGAAATGCACAAAAGTGGTAACACATAAAATTAAGATTTTTGTTTTAAAAGCAATTAGCACTTTGAGCGCCTACAATTGGTATGACGGAACGATTGCCACTTCTTTGTGATATTCTCAATAAAAGAATTCCTTTTGTAAAGAAAGTCACTTCAGTAAATGTTGTTTGAGAAGAGATGAACAACAATGAAGTATTCAAGCAAATGTTGCCTGAAGTTCATCAGCTGATTCGCTTGTACTATACTATTCATATGTGACCGTCTACAGGAAAACTGGGCACAACGCTGCACCCTTCGAAAAAATTTTTTTTTACAGAGTTGTCGGCGTCCAGATATTGAGCTCTCCAAGTTTTATCGTCGTAGCTTAAGTCGTTCCCACTATAATAGACCTAACCGTTCCCTTCCGTCGGCTTGAAACAATACATTTTTAAGAAATCGATCGATCTGTTGTGCCCGGTTTTCCTGTAGACGGTCACATATTACTTCCTCCACTTCTGAGCATTTATTTCTGCCCTGAAACAACTTTACACTTATTTATATTCTTCCATGACAGAAAAACGCTTGAACAATTGTTTAATGTTGTATATACACAAAGACTATACTGATCAGCTTGATTTAAGTGCAGTAGCCAAATAATTTGTGGATAAATATGATAGAAATTAATATTTTGGATATTATTAAACTTCTTTTATGCAATGCACCAATGACTATAGTACTGTACTTTGCAATATTACAGAAATAAAAACAAACAAAAATTGTTTTGAAAATTTTAAAAACAGTATACACATTAGCCTGTCAAATTAAGGCATCATAATAACCACTAGAAACTACTGTCATGTTTGAAATGCGTTTATAAATTACATGTATGAATTACTATTTTGGTGCATTTATTGAGAGAGCAAGATAGATTTCCTAACCAAAATGCTAAGTGTAGATGTCGTGTTTATAGTTCAATGCTATTCTCCATACGTAAAATCTGTGGCCTTGTTTACCACATTCTGAACTCCTTGTGGAGATCTGGGTATAAAAGAAGAATCCTCGGCATGCCATCTCTTTCTATTTTAATTCAAAAGTTGCCATGCAAGGACAACCCTCCAGATAGCTCACTATTTTTTCATTGCGATCAATACCATGTTTAAAACGAGTGCCTCAACTCACAGACAACTAATGTAATCATGATTTTTGAGTGATATAATAGATTAATCAAATCTACATCCTGTCAATACATTCTGTGTACCAAAGTATTTCTTGATTGAGATGGGCCCTCAGGATAGTATCTAGCAGTACTCTGATGACACGCTGCATATCCTGTGCAGTTCAATTTAGCTGCATCAATAGCCCCTCATTTCTTTTGATTTGTTTTTGTTTTCCCAAGGTGCTCATGACTTATTTCTTACTTATGTGACATTGTTTCCCAGTTTTGTTGCGCTAAGTTGCTGTAATACATACTAAAATTGTCTCCGAGAAGTTAGTGGCAAAAATTGTAATTGAGCTTTTGCAAAATATATCTCTGTCAATGCCTTTTTATACACGACCTACTCGTTAAAGAAAGTATAGTTAGATTTGGATATTGTCAGTCTACTGCATTTAAGAATCTGGTTTATCTATCTGTGGCTTAACAGATTGATTACAGGAGAATAAATACTTGTTCTAAATAGAGAAATAATAAAATAATTTGCACTGGCACTAATAATGTCATACATTTTGAATTATATCACTTCTATAGTTTCTTTCATATACCCACTTTTTTTATTTTAGAATGCTTCTATTGCCATGGAAATATGGTCAGTTGTAGATGACACTCTAATAATGCTCACTGAAGCTGTGACTAATACTTCAAGCCCAACTTCAAATTTCTCATTTCGAGGAAATAATATGGGTGAGCTCTTCAGTAGCATGGAAACTAGTTCAAAATTCAGTCATTCTCGGCTGAAATAATTATAATGATCGCAAATTTTTCTTGTTGTGACAGCCAGTAAGTTACTTAAAACTTAACCTGATGTCTCGACTTCTTGCTGAAGTCTTTTTCAGGGGGGGTAAACTGAGGTCAAACTCTCATTTTGTGGAGGGTACGCTTACTGTTTATTATCTATGCTGTGTGTAAATCACCCTCCAGGACATAATAAACAGTAAGCGTACCCTCCAGAAATCTTGCCATTTTAATTGTTTATTATATCACCATGGAGACTTTGACCTCAGTTGACCCCTGAAGAAGACTTCGGCAAGAAGTCGAAACATCGGGTTAAGTTTAAATTAACAATTGGCAGAAGAAAAATTTGCTATTATTATGGTTCAAAATTAATATTCTCTTACTTTTACAGGCTTTTTTTTAACAGTACAGAATTAAAAAATATTTAGTTGCAGGTACTTAACACACGAGCACTATTACTGCTGAGCTTCGACAACCTCTGAACAATTGAGTATTTCAATTCAGTATTAACTAGTGGTGTGCTTGAGCACAAATGGCGAGCGAGCCTAAAGACTATACTATTTTTATTGACTTTTAACACTGAAGCTACTTAAAATAATGTCCAGTTTTTTATTTTAGCATACAGGGTAAAGGGATTTCAGTGCTATAGTAACAACTCTCTGCAACTGCTTGAATTGAAGGAAAAAACAACAACAACAAAACAATACACGTTATTTAAAAGTTTTCTTTGTGATATTATTTAGCTAAGTAGTGGTTGTAACACACAATGCTTTGACACAGCTGAACATGCACCTACACAGACTTCGCAGTAGTCTAGTGGACAATGTATTTTCAGGTAAATACTGTGCGCACGGCTTATAACCATGACAAAGAGCGCATTGACTTACCACCGCCACTAACTCGAATAGAAATGGAAGTCCCTTAAGTTGTCAAGTTTTAACTGTACCGGCAAAAGAATTCAAAACGGTAAACAATTAGGGTGATACGGGTACTGATCGATAAACCAGAGGATTCTGTTCAGTGCAATTTGGGACGGGGTCGACAACCGAACTAACACAAAACGCGAGGGTCAAAGTACAAAAATGCCTTACGTACGTCCATACATATATACAAATAAACAAACTGACATCCCCGATTTTCGATTGTGTTACCCCTGTAAGTGTCTCGCTCGCTACGCTCGCTCGCCAATTATTAAACATTTTACTTCACTTCTTATAATTCTGTTTAGTTTATAAAGAAGCCAAATAGTTCTAATAAGTAAGGGAAACTAAGAAAGAAAATTTCAAACAATTATAATATTATAAATAATATATAGTCAACTAGTAGTAAGTATCCTATTTAGTCTAATACGCATCGGATGTTATTTGTATGCCAAAAAATAATATGACATACAATTTAAGTTATTATCAAGTGAAAGTGCTTGTCTAATAAGTATCGTGTAGTTAATGCAGAATAATTTTAATATTTTTAGCATTTGACATCAGAAGGTTTCGAAGAAGACGTACCAGGAGGATTTTTAATTTTCCCACAATAGATCAAATAGACAATTCCACTCTATTGGACGTGGTTAACATCAGTATTCCATTCACCAGTCCATGTGATGAAAATATTGATGAAGATGGTGAGCCATAATGACAGCTTGTGTGTGTGCATAGTTTAACAATATTATCAACTTGTATGTATATAAATATAATAATACTTCTTGCATGAGTCAGAGTGTGATATGGCAAAATATTTCATGAGCAGGCTAATTTATTTTCATGAGCCAGAGGCAAGTGAAAATAAAGCCTGAGAGTGAAATACCATGTCATTTCACTCTGAGGAGTGCAATAAGTGGTTTATTCTAAGCTAGATATTTTCATAGCAGTAGGACTGGTAACTCAAAGTGGGCCTACTCAACTGCTTTAGAACAGCTGCTAAAATATCAGCTGTGTGTATGGGGAGCCCCTACAGCCTACTTACTAGAGGAAGGTAGCTGTAAAAACCTGGAAAAGTGTAAAGCTAGGCACGTTGCTGTAACTACTAGAGTAATGAGCTTGCCTAATACAGCTTGAAATAACAAAATATTATGAGTTATTTCACTGTTACTTACCTAAAAATAACATTGTGAAAATATCTTGGGTAGAATATATATATATATATATATGAACCTACTCTTAAATTATAAGTTTAATCTTATACAATAATGGCCTTTTATATGACTAGCTAGTTTCTTGGCTGGCTATCCCTAATTTATGTTACTTTCACACTTGTCCAACCATTAGCCAAAGAAAAGATTCGTATAAATAATGGGTAGTTTAGTGGCCTAGTGTGGTTTTAGTGTACCATGCCCAGTTTAGTGTAATCTGCAGTGTAATTTTTAGTATAATCAGTAGTTTGGTGTACTCAGTTTGTTTGTGTACAGAATGAGTACACTAAACTACATGGTTGGATAAGTGAGAAATGTTTATAATATGTTTGTGGAGGTAATATTAACAGTTAAATTAGCTTTCTCATATGGGATGTTTTAACAGTTAATTGCATGAGTGTGGATATACAAGTGACTATACAATGGTTACTTACATGAGTTGTATTAGTTCTGCTTATACTCTAACATTATATACCGAAAAATTTACTCAAATGCTGCCTTAATTATTTCATATACTGGCAGAAATCTCTACTGGCTAGGAATTTAATGTATTATTTGTTATTCTTACACTTGATAAGATTGTCCCCTGTTTTTTTAATCTTGTTTTTCTTCTATTGTGACGAGTCTCAATTAAAAAAATCATAGACATTTGAGATAATTGGCGAGCGAGCGGAGCGAGCGAGACACTAACAAGGGTAACACAATTGAAAATCAGGGATGTTTGTTTGGACGTACGTATGTCATTTTGTACTCTGACCCTCGCGTATTTTTGTGTTCGCTCCGTGTTCAACCCTGTCCCAAACTTCACTAAACTTAGTCCTCCGGTTTAGTGATCATTACCCGTATCACCTTAGAAATTGAATTGTTTACCGCTTTGAATTGTTTTGCGGATGCAGTTAAAACTCAAAAACTTATGGGAGCTCCATTTCTATTCTAGTTAGTGGTGGTGGTAAGTTAATACGCTATTTGTCACAGTTATAAGCCCTACTCAACAGTATTTACTTAAAAATGCATTGTCCACTAGACGAACCACAAAGGTAAGTCTTGCGTAGGTATGTTCAGTTGTGTGAAAGTATTGTGCATTACAACTACTATTAAGAATATCACAAAGAAAAATTTAAATAACGTGACTTGATTTTGTTGCTTCTTTTTCAAATTCAAACAGTTGAGGGGAGCGGTTACTATGGCACTGAGCCCCCTTTACCGCATATGCATAATTTACAACTTGACTTTATTTTAGTAGTTTGAATATTAGTTGTTAAAATCAATCGTTTAACAATAGTATAGTTTAAGGCTCACTCGCCATTTGTGCTCAAGCACACCACTAGTCATAGAACAGAGAAAACTGACCGCATTATGATATAGCTGGTTGTGTGAATTGTAGATTAAGAAATGCCAATGGACTTTACTACTTACTTGCACTAAACATCAGGAGAATCAGTTTTAGTCAATTAGACTTTAAAATGATGAATTGAAACGTTGGTGATTGGATTAGTTTTGCCACATTGAATCATTACTTGAGTGTCTCTCTACTTTATTAACACTGATTGAACTTTTTCTGACTAAATCGTACCCCTACATATATTATCACTCTCATGTATAATATAACTAGAATCAAGACATTATAATTGTGATTGATGAATAATGCTGTATGAATTAATAATAGTGTTGAATTGACGAATGTACTAAAAAGCAGTACATGTTAGAGAGACCATATGGGAAATTTGTAATCTTTTTTTTTCTTTTAGGTTGTTATGTGACTGTGGGGGTGAGTATCGTAGACAATTTTGCAGAGTATATCACACAATCTATCAATGAATCAGGAAATGCTGAATGCTTGTAAGCATAAATAAAAGCAGTAATTGAATGTGGATGATTTTGATGAGTATGTATGTGATTTGCAGCAGTATGTGTCAGTAGTGATTAAATGAGTTGAGGATGTACTGAGCAAATGAATGCACTAGCAATCTAGCCACTTTATATTAACTTCAATTGAAATGCCTGTACTAATTATATTAATTTTATATCTGTATTTACCTAATCTTTCTCAAGATTGCTCGAAATAATACTTCACTTTGTACTCCAATAGCAATAATTAATTACCTTACCAAAAAAGTATTTGTCAACAATTTCTAAACCCTTGTAACTGATATTGTTTTAATATTACTCTGATTTGTGTCTCCAGTGTTGCACAGCAAGCAGCTAGTGCTTTAGTTTCAGTTATTGTAGAAAATTCAAGAGACAAATTTCTTGACTTTTCTGAAGAGCCGGTCCAATTCAACTTCACCATCAAGGTAACTAAACAGCCAGAGCTAGCCTGATTAGTCACTTAGTTGAAAAAAGATTTAGGGGCTAAAAATGAATGTCGTTGACAACTCTTGCCTATTTTTATCTCAGTTGGCCATAAAACTGATGGTGGGTCAATTTGTGAATATGACATATAATTCATACTATAAGTCGATAATGTAACTTTTATGATGGTTTTTCAGAACTATGTGCCTGAGATAAAATAATATATAAGTTAGTGATGTGCTTCAGCACAAGTGACAAGTGAGCTGGTCTGACTGAAATTTAAATTTGAAGGCTAACCACAAATAATATATTTATTGGTTAGTTAATTTTTAAAGCTTTATTTGTGCTATTCTTAAGCAACACAACATTTTACACTTGTGTATACACTTGTTCACTGACACAAGGAAAATACTTACATTGTTTTACCTTCATAACTTGGCAATTGGACTATGGATTTTCAAAGGGTATGCAATTATATTTCGTCAAATGATTCAGGTAAGGATTGCTAAATCATTGGATTCTGCTCCTATCCGCCTTTCAAAAGTTGACTCCAATGCCAAGCTCATTACCCCTGTAGTTATAGCAACCAGCCAAACTTTTCAATTTTCTCTGTTTTACAGCTACCTTCCTCTGGTGTACCATGCTCTTTACCCTGCTCTACAGGGTTAGAGCAGCTGCTAGAATATCAGCTGGGGTTGTGGGTAGCCCCTACAACCAACTTTATGGCTATGAGTTACTCTTTCTCTAGCAGAACTACAGTAGTGAAGATGTCTATTGTGGAATAAACCACTTATTACACTTGTCAGAATGTTATGGCGAGATATTTCACTCTCAGGCTTTATTTTCACTCACATCTGGCTCTTGAAAATAAATTAGCCTGCTCATGAAATATTTCGCCATATCACACTCTGACTCATGTAATAAGTATTATATATATACAGTATAATATATACCAAAATCTCAATTGAGACTCTTTAGTGAGAGTCTCACTTCGCTCACCAAAATATTATAATATGTATATGTAAAGATAAACATTACTTAGCACAAGTTTTATAATGTTTCTAAATGCACATATGCAAATATAATCATTAAAATATTACTGTTAAGTAATGGCATAAATGTTTGTCGTATCATAGAGTATTCCAGAAACTTCGGAAAATTCAACTTACAATCTTACAGGTTACTTCTTGAATTCTTCATTGTAAGTTATATGAAGAGAAAAATGAATCATTGTTGTCACTTTCTTTCATTCTATTTGTAGTTGCTGGAGCACGGATGGCTTACAAAGTACAATATTGTCAAGTCAATTAATTAAAGTCACCAGCAACCATTTGACTAGCTTTGCAATTCTGGTGAGACAGACTATATTCAAGTGTGTCTTTCATTAAATACTTTAGATTTAATGGCATAGAGCTATAATTGGAAATCATTTTTGGTAAAAAACAAAGTCAGTGGGTCATTTACTGAGACATTCAAAATAGCTTTTTCTATATACAGTAAAGTGTCCCTTATCTGGATGTCCATAATATGGGAATGTCCTTCTACCAGGCATTTTTAGTTGCTATGTTTTAACAATTGTTGTGTGGGCTCACTGGGAAACTTATCACATGCGTGGTGACAGCTGCAATCACAACACAGAATTGAATAGTGACCATCGTAAGGAAAGCGAAGGCATTATAGCTTCAACTTCCAATCCTGAGCGGGGAAGGAAGTGAAGGGTTCTTATTTTACTTATTTTACTGATATTATCAAGGAATTGAAGGGTAGAAAATCACTGCGGTGTGATTCAGCTGCATCAAGATCCTAAGTCTACGGTAGCCGACATTTAGAAGGATAGAGAGAAAATAGGAAATTATATTGGCTCTGGTGAGTGTCCATCAGTTCTAAAAAAGAGGTGTATCATAAAAGAAGCTCTCTTTAGCAAAGTTGACCATGCTTGCTACAAGTGGTTCATGCAGCAGCAATGCAAAGGAGCTCTTTCACAGTAGGAGCCTAAACACATATTATACAAAATAATGTCATAATTAACCCTCAGCGCGCTTGCGCAAGAGGGTTATAGTAGTCATCTTGTCTGTTTGTCTGTGTGTCTGTCACGCTCTGATTTTGGATATTACAGACAATTAACCGTTGATTTAGGTATGAACTTACACAGGACGAAGATTTAGGACTTTTTATTGTGCAACTTTTTTTTAATTTAGGGCTAATAAAACACAAAGCTTTCTCAGCACCGTGTAGGTACCAGCGTTTGTGGGTAACTCCCCCTAGCATCATGTCAAAGTCACTTGTGAGCAAATAATTTCTTGCAGCAAGCAGTGTAGTTTGCTTTATGCTCAGGGAAGTTAACGGAGTTGAAAGAAGTGAAGTTTCGCATTGAAAATCTATACCGGTGTCATAAAATTTTAGGGCCACCATAATTTTAGATCCCTTCTGGGCCCAAAGTACCAGTATTATAGGCCCCCATTCATAAGATCAGATCCTCCTCCCCCTTTCCAAAATGATTCAGCCTTATCAAACTTTTTATTCTTAGGGACTCCTAGTTCTTGCTCAAAATGAAGGTCAACGTATCAATCAAGAATCTATACGATTTATGCAAATCATGTTCATCAAATTAACTTTTATCATTTCCTGATATAACTATGTTGCAATTTTAAAAATATAAAAAATAATAGCTAACATTTGATGTCAATCTTTAAAATCTTGCAAACATAATTATTAAGATCCATATCTATGGTATTAGCTGCTAGCTATTTACTACACTTGGTTCAAAGTAGCACAAAAGTTCTTCAGGATAACCGCTAAACAATACATTCACTTTATGCATTTGTTAACTTCTATAAATAACTGTCAAGTAAACTAATAAATACCTAGTAACTATGGAAACATAGGTGCCAGGCCATTTTAACTCCACTTAATTCAAAGTTTTTATTCGACTGAAATTAATATGTAGTTTATAACTTCATACAAACTTCTTTAGCCAGACCCTTTTCTGTGCTAGAATACTGTGAGGTATCCCAACAACAGTTCTTGCCACGTAAGTCACGTTTTTAAGTTCCTCTAAGGGGAGACCCAAATTACCGGTAGAATACATGTAGGCCCGGGGAGGCCTATTATTATGGGGGTCTACATTTACGTAACACTGGTGAGTATTTCTGGCTAGTTTAACTTCCTCTCTTATGAAGACAGTGTTTCCATGTACCATTTTCATTGCTCGAGCTATATTGATGTCTCATTAAAATAGCTAACAGATTGCTTGTTCTTTTGGAAGGAGAAAATATTATAATAGCTAGGTAGTGTGTAATAGTGCTGAGTGTTCGCACCTTTGGTGTTTCATTACAATAAGGACCCATATCAAAGTGATTAAAAAATATTTTGTTCTAAGATACTGGAATCCTGAGTTACAGGCACTCTCCTGTCCCAAGGCGCCTGGATAAGGGCATTATACTGTAGTTGCTCAGTGTTTTCACATTCAACATATTATTATTATTATTATTATTATTATTATTATTATTATTATTATTATTATTTACAGGCCAGTCCTACAGGTGACATTCCAATGACGGGTGCTGAGGCTGTAGGCCTACAAGTGATCTCTTACATAGGATGCACCGTATCCATAGTAACTCTGGGACTAACTATCATAATTCTAATAGTATTCAGGTAGCAAGCTAAATAAATTTTTTTAAGTGTAGTATTAATTTAATTTTAATTCTCATTAGGAAGAAATTAAAGAAAGGAATCTTATTGTATATCCATCTCAACTTCAGTATCTCCTTAATCTTAGCAATGGTTGTGTTCGTAGCTGGAGCAGGTAATGCTGGAAGACTCAACAATAAAGTAAGAAGAGACATATAATCTGACTATGTACATAGGTTATGCACACACAATTATAGGCCTTTCTTAGCTATTGTATAGTTTCAAATAGTATATAATCATTTATTCAAAATTATTACAGATACTGTGCAAAGTTGTGGCTGCTCTTTTACAATATTTGTTTCTCTGTTCCTTCTTCTGGATGCTGGGAGAGGGAGTCATGTTGTACCTACTTATAGTGAGGGTGTTTGGAAAAGCAGCCAAGAGATGGTACCTACTACTGCCAATATGTTGGGGTAAGAATTAAAAATAAGTACAAGTTTTTCTTTCCGTAATTTCACAATAGTATCAGTTAAAGTAGTCTTAAAAGTTAGTACTTGTAGGGGATTTGGTGAAGAAGAGTGGAGGCTCAGTTCCAATGACCTGAATGTAGTTGCGCTGCCACCAAGTTCTAAAGTTGTACTAGTATAGTCATTGCTTTGAGCTTGACATTATCACTTCTTTTGTGTGTCACTGTTATACATGTATAAGACTGTGTCATGTCAAATCAGTTAGTTCTCCTTTATATCCCAGTTAGAATTATGGCTTTTCTATAAGATCCCTTTTTAAGAAAATCTGAGAGGTCATTGTGCATAGAGGCCACCTGTGACAGCTTGATTCAATGAACTAATATATACCAATTACAATACCACTCAATAACTGCTCAAACAAGTCTCATGGTGCTTAAACAACATAGTTTATTAATCATTTAGGTCTTCCTGTGGTGCTTGGCCCCACAGTACTTTAGGATGGCAATTTCATCAGTAATCAGTCCACATAATACCTTGTATGTGACAAACTTGATTATGTATCCACTTTATGTAGCAGTACAACTGAACAGTTAGTTGCAATAATTTGGAGATGGAATGTCATTGAGGACCGTAATAGTTGTGTTAATGGCATGAGTTGGTGCAAGAAAGTATACGAGGCAAAGCCAAGTGGAATTTCTGAGTGCAAGAGAGCTATTAGCCCTACATACTCCATAGGTTCCATGCTATCATATGTTAATACTATAGAGTAAGACTATCATTAGGACAAAAATGAAATTTCCTGCACATCTCACACTGAGGGACTGTACCCATCCCACACAGTTTATAATGATTAGTCATCACTATAATTATGTTATCTTTCTTCAGACAATTTTTTACAAATCACTCTGTTCATTCAACTCTTAAATAAGGTTGCCCTTGACTTTCACTACCAAGTCAATCATGAAGTTCTGCAGAGTTGTGACTAGACTGCCATTACCAATAATGATCAATATCACTGATGTATGTAATATGTCCAAATCATACTACATTTTCTGTATCTAAAAAAGATAGAGCATAGTATTAAAAAAAACAATCCTTACTCCTCATCTCAGTTTGTGTAGAGCCTTTAATAGTGATTGGATTTTAAAGTGAAAACAAACTCGTGCAATCTTATGTCATATTTAAATCTTGGTTTTCACTTGTGGAGCCCTTATCATGGGGAGAGGCTTTCTGGAACTGGATTATTTTTTACTATGCAAACTTGCAATAATATGCTGTACAAAGTAACAATTTGTATATTTCATGCAATATTTTTGTTTTTTAAGCTTCAGTACATTTAGAGCTTCATGTCTTAATTGATAGGAAAATATTTTAATAATAACTTGCCCTCTATTCTCATTACAATTAGTACCAAAAGCATTTCACTGATTAATCCACATTATATATAGTTCTGTGACACGATGCATACTTGCATGTTTTCAACACTCGTAAAGAATGTCTAGCTGATTAATTGTGAAGTATAGAGATGTAGATTAAGGATATTCGACTAGATTTTGTTAGTAGACAAAAAAAAACATTACATTGAGATTCAGAAAATGTTTGTTACTGTGATATTATATGCATACATAGTGACTTGCATCTAATGAATTAATGTATTTTATTGCAGTTGTTCCAGTACCATTTGTGGCAATACCAGCCAGTGTGCATCACAATGACTACATCACTGAAAATGGAAATGAAACTATGTTAGTGGTCCACTACATTATTACACGAAAATAAGTGATGCTGAATAATTTCTTTCAGTTCCATTATAAGTTACTATCTGTTATTGAACGAACTATGACAATGAAACAATTAAAATAGCTACAATAATATTATTTAATTATACTCTTGTATACTTTTATAAGCCACCATATTGATATGAAACTAGCAATTACCAACTCACATGTTTTATAAACTTTACTTACAGTTGTTGGATAAATGCTTCATCTCACATAATATGGACTTTTCTAGGTCCTGTGATTGTCACTATTTGTGTAAGTTACTTGAATAACTTTTTGGGCATTTTTTAAATGATGATCATTTTTGGATTGCTGAATCAAGTTTGTTTGATTGTAGGTGAATGCTGCTATCCTGATTCTAACGATATATTCCATTGCCAAGACAAGATTGGTAAGAGCTACTGATGCTCAAAGATCTAAAGTAGAAATAGTGAAGTAAGTAACACCATGAGCGAAATGTCAATTTTTAATCAATAACTGAAAATTTGAATATTTACATGGCTACACAGTAAAAGTAGGATTTTTTTTTCATTTTATAGAAATGCAGTAAAAAATAGTTTAGTTCTGCTTCCACTTCTGGGATTAACGTGGGTGGTTGGATTATTCGCTGTTAGCCTAAATACTTCCGTATTTGCCTGGATATTTACAATTGTCAACTCCATACAGGTAAAGCTGACATTATTTAAGTAGCATTTTAATATAATGGGCTGAAATTTCATTCATTTTTGTAGGGCCTGGCCATATTTTTGCTCCATGTTGTCAGAAATGAATACATATTATCATTCTTCAATGATATGGTGCACAAATTATGCTGCATGAAAAAAACTAGTGCTGTTTTGTCAAACCGTTTACGATTTATGGAGACTAATGGCAAATCCGTGGACATGGACTTCATAAATCCGGTACTGAAACAAAATATGTAAATTTTAATATAGTTGTAATTAAACAACAGCATATCATTTTTAGTGAGCCAACCATTCTTTCATTGTGAGATTCATGAATTATGAACTGGACAAACTTATTATATTACTTTTTTTTAGCTGTGTGAAGAATGAGTTTAAGATTTTGTAGGGTGTGAAGAACAGAATGTTAGTTGTGATTAGTAAATTGTATTCAGGACGCTTGGCTTTAGCTAGCCGACAAAACATTAATTTATGAGATACAACAACCAAGCAACTTCCAAATCTTTCAGTTTTACCTGTGAAGTATTGTAACCATCAAGTAGAGCTTCTTGCTAAAGTAGTCTCATACTCAGCAGTACACTTATTATGTGCTGGCAGAACATCTTTTAGTGCTAACCAAATCCATTTTCATTTTCTGAGACTTTTTTAATGGCTTATTAATTATTTTGCCTCGATGGTATTGTTACCATACAACTTGCAGTTTAATGTACTTTTTTATTAGGCATACAGTTTGTTTTGTGTGTTTGTATAATTTTCTCGCACCTGATTACTGTAATTTTGTTTACGTATATATTTTTTAGAATAATGTAGCAAAAGAACAGGAAATACAATCACTTTGACTAACTTAAAAATGTATGTAATAATTTCATTAATTTGTATTTTTTTAATCTTCATCTCAGTTTCATTCATCTAATGAATTTTCTAATCATTTTGCTATAGCTTTTTCTTTCTTAATAAGTCCTTAATAAAATAATATTTTCACATAATTTTATTTATTTAAATTCTGGTCTGAACAGCTCGATATATCTGTAATGTAACTACATCAACTCTAAAACTAAAAGTTTTCTATTATATTTGACATGAAGTTTAGCTACAATCTTCTGAGAAATTCATATATCACTTATCTGATGAAGAAATCTCATCAGAAAAATTGCTTTTGTAGTTATTTGTTAGCTAATTCTGATAGCTACTGTAATTTTGTACAAGTCAACCAATTACAGCATAGCTAATGTTTGAATGACAATTACAATTTGTATGCATATTCTTTAGCCTCCTATAGCTATCGAATAGTTTTAGACTAAATTCGCTTCAATGTATTATTCAATCAGTTAGTGTGCATTATTTTAAATTTAATTGGCTTGCATGCAATTGCTATTTTCTTCATCTAAAGCATCCTGTTGTTGTCACTGTAGCAAGTTTCCCAATAGGAAAGTCTGTAGTAATGAGGGCTAATAGAAATTACCAACAGGAAAAATTGAGGTCAGATTAGCTACTTCCTTTCTAGCGATATACTATGACACTAGTACAGTGATAGTAACTATGCAACAATGTTCTGAAAGACAGGAAGTCAGCTAGCCATAATGTCTGACTTAATCAGTGAAGTAACAAAAATCAGAATGCAATGTGGGCTGTGTTTGTATGAATTGGAAAGGGAACAATATTAAAGTAATGACAGAACATGCATTAGGTATTGTGTGGGGTTGCGATTGGAATTAGAGTTTTACGTCAGACTCCAGTGGGTAATTATGATAAGCTGTCACCAAGTTCCGTGGCTCCTTCCTAGCAGCGTTGTTGTTAGCTACCCTTTCCAAGCCACCAACCAGTCAGTGAGAGTTTAGGTTTTAATCCAAACACATACAAACAGATACAGTAACAAGAAAGACAGAATGGAACAAAGACAGAACTAAATTAACAGACATGTGCTCCCACTTTATATAGGAGCATCAAAAACTCTTTCCAAGCCACCAACCAGTCAGTGAGAGTTTAGGTTTTAATCCAAACACACACCAACAGATACAGTAACAAGAAGAAAGACAGAATGGAACAAAGACAGAACTAAATTAACAGACATGTGCTCCCACTTTATATAGGAGCATCAAAAACTCTAAACCACACACACCTCAAATGACTATACTTTGCAAACGACACAATGACACAGCACAATACTACCTCTCATGATATAACACTCTAAATAATGCACACACATAATGACTACAACTTTGCACATGGCACACAGTCAAATGTTCTGCTCCTCTTTCTTTTTCTCTCTGCTGCTCTCCAGCCCCACAGGTATGTACAGCTAAATAATAATGAGTAGTGTATGAAATGACTTCAGTTCAATTGATAAAATGGGCAGTATAAATAAATTATTATAGCCCATAATAGTGAAATGGTCTCTAATCAAGTCTCTCTCATAATTATGGCAAGATTAATTGTGTAGCTAGTACGAATACATTCAAACCAATTATAAACTATCTTATAGCTAGCTGTACAACTTGCTAATGCCTTGCAATGGAATTGCTGATCACAGTAAGTATAATGGTTGTAGCTAACTAGTAAATACAAATCCTGAAATAATATTTTCAGTTTCACGATTATGCTATTTCCTGACCTCTGTTTTGAATCCTGGACATCATGGAGTGTACCTAACTAAAACAAACTAAGGTTGTCTTTGTAGACGGAATCGTAAACTCTCTTCTGAGGATATGACTGCAGCTATGTCAACAGTAGCTAGACTACACAGCTATAATATAAAGAGCAATATTATGAATTACACACAGGGCAAAAACTTGAATTTCCTGATAGTCACGTATTTAGGACATTTCATACTTACATCACCTTTCCTGTATAGGATAGAACTATAGGACATTTAGTCCTTTAATCTAACCAGAAAAGTGGAGAAATATGAAATATCCTAAATATGTGACTACAGGAAATTCAAGTTTTTGCTCTGTAATAGTAGTTAAAAGGAATGCTCTTTAGCTTGAAAATGAATGAAACTTTTATTTAAATCAATACTGAGTTTAATTATAACAGTAATACCCATAGTTTTTGAGATTATTAGTTGATAAAAATGTTACTTGAGTCCAATAAGGACAACATTCATTTGCTGAATCAACTAATTACATCAGTTGATTATAGTGGCAGAGGGACCATTTTACAATGTTTGAATAACAAATCATCTGCCTACCTCAAAATTAGCTAAATTGTTAGAGTGATCCGTGTGCTGATAACAAATTAAAATAACTCAATTAAAATTTTCGAGACACTTGCAAAGCCCCAATTTCACTTTATCTGTGCCCATGTTATAATCCCCCTTCCCAGACCATTTCTTTTGTAGTAGCTGCTTAAGATTTGGTAAAGGGTTTCTATTATCAAAATGGTTCCTTAAATGAAGTAAGCAAGCGAGTTTAGGGGCTGAACTATAGAATAGCTATAGCTATAGAATATTTTAAAGTTAGTCTAATGTGTTTTAAATAATACATATTTAACTTGTTCCTACACTAACTCTTTATTTTCTGCTGAACATTTTGTAGTAACTAGCACATGGCAATCAGGTAAAGCAATATTGGTTCAGCCAAACTATTATACAAAAAAAATACTAACAACATAATAAGTTAAGAGTTGGAGCGGCTCTATACTTTTATATTGGTTTCAAACAAATGATCGTCAATAAAATGGTGCTACAGATAACCCTGGAAACTTCATAGCACATGCAGCCATGTTAGGAGACCCTTTACCAAACCTAGCATTTTGCAACATTATTATGTATAGCTACATTAATAGGCTGCAGCAGGACAGCCTTTTCAATTGATTTTGGTGTAGTTGTGGCATCAGGGATAACATAACACAGCTAATTGTTTACGGGTCAGTCAAGTGACAAATTTATAATTATAAAATAAGAATAATCAATTGTTGCTGTGAGTTAAGAAATTATATATATTATATATATAGCTATTATTATGCCCTTTCCCCAAATTGAGTATGAACCACCTATGAATTGTAATAGCAGAGTAGCATGATGATATATTCAAAAGGTCTGGCTAATTTTGGTACCCTCAATGCCAATGTGTTCTAGTGAAATAGCTGTAGCTGCAAGAAAATCACTCTTCATGCACAAGAAACCTCACATTTGGTAGTCCAGGGCAGAATATATTACAAGTCCAGTTACTTCATTCATTGCTTGTAGCTAATGATATTAAAAGGATAAGCAGGAGAGTGTAGAATTTAAAATTTGAAAGTTTCCCTCCACTAAAACATTGTAGTTATTATAGGTGAACAGAGTAAAATTGATAGTAGATAATTTGGAAACTGCACCCTACTACAGTATTAACTCATTGTCTGACATTTATTCTGCATGTATGTTAAAAATGATGTTTGTGTGATAGTTTCTGTTGTTGTAGTTGCAGCTGAATTTTATGTATCATTTTTTTGTTTCTTAGGGTACTTGTTACAATTTGTGTAAATGTTTGTTCTTTCATTTGATTGGTCAGTAAATATTTCCTTTTCTTCCTCAAGATTGGTCAGTTTTACATTTCCCTCCTTTCTTTGTGATCCCATCCATAGGCAGTCTGGAAAAGGGTTGACCAGGGACAGTCAAGACTCTCGCACTCTCTCTCCATTATCTTGATATTTTGATTTTTTTAGAGATTAAAACTTGAATTAAAGTAGTATCCTTGGGTGGACCTAGCCAAGAAGCAGATGTCCCGCCATGCCTCATGGCAGCGGTTACTACTTACCATCGAGATAGTGTGAAATTGAGTCATCCCCAGGAAGAGAAGAGGGAGGAACATACCAATACTTCAAACTGAAATTGAGTGTGCAAGTGGTGGAGAAATACTGCAGGATTCTCCTACTAATATTGAGCAAACATTTTCTTCCAACTGCAACTGCAGATTGAATGCGTGTGTGGAGAAAGACATTGTGAAATTCATAGGCAGTGATGTGGGATTCTCCTACAACTTAGAACAAGCATCTTACTATCACTGGTGCAGATGAGAGACATTTCAAACAAGTGCGAGAGAAGCAGAGACAATTCAACCTCACAGTGGAGAGTGTGGCAGGTCTCACCTTAAACTATAGGACAGTTTAATTGTATTTATTGTATCATATATTTTTACCGTCTCCTCTTTCTTTTATTGTCATCCAGGGTTCCCTCAGTAGCAAGACTGAGCTGGCTGGAATGATGAGTGAAAAATTGAGTGTAAGGCAGAAACACAGGGATAGTGTTGGCACCCATTTGTCAGAGCTTGAGTTTACAACAGGTAGGAAAACACCACCTAACTTGGACTCTATAATAAAGTATGCACAACAGCAGGAAAATAGAGAAACTTATAGGAGGTATAGGAAGAAGAAACTAGTGCCCAAGAAACTGGTAATAATGAGGAGTAAGGTGTGTATTGAAGTAACAGTGGGATTGAATGGAAGGTATGATAAAACATGGCAGAATTGGCATTTGCAGGGAGAAGTAGGGAATCTGCAAGTGTAAGTGAATATTATCAAAGGCAAGAGAAAATAGAAGGAGAAAATTTTGCTATTCTAACCTTATAAAAATTTGAACCAAGCATGGATTTAGCTTCATTCGTTGCAGAATTTGAAGCATTGTACTTGAAATGAATGATGATTCTCTTTTAACCTGTATGAAGAATGTATTCAAACCTAAGATAAGGAGAAAGTTTTGGTGCCACGTCCACACTAGCCAGGGCATACATGGACGGCTGTTCAAGGGTGCACACACAGCTTCCCAGTGGCAAGAGAGAGTAGAAATGTGGATAATACTTTCCTCCTATCATTAAGATTGTATTACAGCTATTCTTAATACAAACCCTTTGACAAAAGCCCAAAAACTCAGAAACATCTAACATTGTGAAGAATTGTGTGAATGGCATGCATGCAGTCATCCTTTTTGCTAGATACTATAGCTGATATCACTATAATAAATAAGAATCTAGTACATGGAGAGCAATTAACTGGGGAACTTGCACATTTTAATGGGTTTGGAGGTGAGGAATTCACTTTCCCTACTGCAGTACTTGAAATTCAGGTGGGAGACAGTTGATGTTTATGATAGGTAAGATGGTGGCTTGTTAGGGAATGATATTGACTATGACACTTTAAGAGCCTGTTGAAACAAGCTGAACTTCACAGGCTGCATGCTGACAAGAAAGTGTATGCAAAGTTTACAAGGGCAGAAAGGAAAAAGCAGGAATGTGCAGAACAGGAATTAGTAAAGCAAGAGAGGAGAGAGTAAAGATTGTGCAGTTACAATTGAAAGTATAAATAATACAGAGAGTGTGGTGAAAACAGTGAGGTGGCTGAGGGTTGGAAGAGTAGTCAGGCAGTGAATTCTCATCAGAAGATAGTTTAGATCTTGGCTTGGATAGCTTAGATACTTCAAGAGAGATAGAATGGCTGGGAAGAATGGATGTTGATGCCTTGGTTGAAAGTTGTCAGTTCAGCCCAATGGAATCACAAAGAAAGGGAGGGAAATGTAGAACTGACCAATAACAAAGAAGAAAAGGAACTATGGTCCAAAATTGTGGATAAAGTTCCAGCCCCCCCCCCCTCCCAGCACCCCCTCCTACTTCCTGTGACACTGTATTTTGGTTTTATGACATGCTATTTATATGTTTAGTTGGCATTCAATATAAATTGTGTAGGATAACTTTATACCATACCTCTCCCACTTGTGGTCAGAGCAGTATCAGCTGCTGTAACTTGTTGTGCAGGCACGACACCTAAGACAGTTTGGGAATTCATTGGTATTCAAACAGACCATATTCGGTTAAGTTTGTGGCAAATGAAAGTAAACGGCCATATGTTTGTGGTTATACAGGGCATTCCCTGAGCATCATTTGTGTTCTAGGAGTAACTACTATAATACATAGCTAGTACAGTTTTAGAAGTTGTCTCAGTTTAATCTATAGCTAATGGCGGAGAGCGATTATGGTTCAATTCACTCTTTGGAGTCCAAAAAATCTGATGTATCAGGTAATGTCATGTTGTTAGCCAGTTAGCTGGTTATTGTACATTATATAGTAGTCTGTAGCTAATACTGATAAAATCATAGATACTAGCTTGTATATAGCTATGTACTAAGCCATGACATGACCTTTAGATGCAAAATTGACAGAAGACTCATCTTCAGCAGGATCTGTGGATAAAGCAGGTGCCAAGACACAATCCAATTGGTGGAGTACCCTGCACTGGGTTGGATTCAATATTATGTGTTTCTTAACTGGACAGTTCTACATTAAAAATAAATGCTGCAGTTTGTCTTTGATTCCTGGATTAATCTTAATTGGATCTGTGAACTTGTATTCAACTGCATTCAACTTTTATGTCATGTCATGCCCTTATCGAAATTGTGGCTATATCGATACTGTCAGGCCCCTGCACAGCAGCAAGTTATTCCTCTTAACTGGACCAGAACCACTTAAGGCTATATATTACAATGACTTTCAAAAGTTTGTCTTCACTTGCGCATCAATTGCTGGAACTCTGTCTTACTTCAGCATAATAGCTTCAATAAACTATAATCATTTGAAATCTGGATATCAATTTATCAAAAAAATGTTTAAAAAGAATAAGGATTCTGGAGATGGAGCGGAGTCATCTTCTCTTCTAGATCAAATTGGTGACAACGACGATACTGAGAAAGGAGATGACAGATTCCTCAGTCCATTTCATGACCATAAAGCATTAAATTGGAAGCAAGTATGTATATTTTGGGCTATTTTCACATTTAATTGTGCACTATACGTAGGAAGTGCAGTCGTTTTCTTTATAATCTTTTCTAAAGAACTTGACAAGAATGCTTCCAAAAAAATGAAATTTTTGGATGCTTTCGGTTAGTAAGCCGGTTTGTTTCCTGGTTCTGTGCTATATTAAGTTGTTTCATATTTTCCAAACTAGCCCACACAATTTCAAACAAGTGTGTCAATGACTTATTCCAACATCTTAAAGAAGTGAATAAAATGGGAATAAAGAAGGACATATATGCAACATTGAATGAGAAATTTGGATTAAATATGTCTCAACGTGATACTGATAAAAATTTGACATTTTTTGCAGTTATGAAAGATTTGGATCGCGAATACGCAAAGGTTATGAAAAACTCTTTGGAATGTTATGGAGCGTGGTTTGCCATTCACTGGTTGTCCTACACTGTGACTGCGTTCTTGGCCATCGCCTACTGTATACAACACGTGAAGGAAGACATGTACAACAATGACGAATTTCATTGCCACAAAGAAGCCAATCAGATCTGCAAACTGAGCCTTGTGTATGACTTGCTGTTTTGCCTCAGTCACTGCATTCTCTTTCTCTATCCTTGCTTCAGAGCTGCCTCAGTAACAGCGGCAAGGTACAAGGTCATTCGGAAGATATCCAGGGCTGATTGGAAGAACATCCCTTTTGACCAAATGCAGGCTTTTATTCAATACATGGAACGACAAGACTGTACCTTTAAGGTCTCCATTTTGTGCGCTACTGTCACGTTTGGCTTCAATTTGGCTTATTTCTCCATATTTGCTGGAATAATGACTGTTATTTTGAAGATTTCTCTGTAAAAAAATACTTGGAATTTTCTTTATTAAAAATAAAAACTTTACTGTAGTATTTGTTTTGTCTCTTTTATATGAAATTGTTATAGTTAACATACATAAGATCGTTCTTGTCAGTGATCATTTTTCCAGTAGGGTTGGTATTATAGTACTTACTATATGAGTCAGAGTATGATCTGGCAAAATATTTCATGAGCAGGCTAATTTATTTTCATGAGCCAGAGGCAAGTGAAAATAAAGCCTGAGAGTGAAATATCTACTTATCACTCTGACAAGTGTAATAAGTGATTTATTCAACCGTGAGCTTGTGCAATATAGCACGAAATAACAAAGCGTGAAATATTGTGAATTATTTCAGGGTTCATGTACTTAAAATATCATTGTGAAGATATCTAGGGTGGAATATATATATATATATACTTTAAAAAAATAATATACATTATATATATATATTTATTCCACGCTAGATATCTTCACAATGTTATCTTAAGGTACTGACCAGTGAGATAACTCCCAGTTATCACATAGTGTTATCTCATGGCTGTATTGCACCAGCCCATTACTGGAGCAGTTATAGCAACTGGGCCTGACCAGGCCTGGGTACCAGTTTTCAGGGTTTTTACAGTTACCTTTACTCTAGTTGAGCCTACCCAGCCAGGTTAGAGCAGCTGCTAAATATCTAGCAGGGGGTGTGGGGAGCCCCTAGAGAATTTTGGCCAATTTTACCCCAAGAAAGTTACCAACAAGCTACTTCAGTGAAGATATCTAGTGTGGAATACACCACTTATTACACTCATCAGAGTGATATGGCTAGATATTTCACTCTCAGGCTTTATTATCACTCACCTTTGTCTCTTGAAAATAAATTAGCCCTCTCTCTTGAACTATTTCCACCATATCACACTCTGATTCATGTAATAAGTACTATATATATAATATATGATTTGCATGACCAGTGTATGACTGTTATAGCTGGTATGATCTGCACGGTTAGTAATGATACTGCTTGTATGTGTGGCACAGCAAGCATGGCTGATAGTAGTCTCGCAGGCCAGACCCTTTACCAAGTGTGGTGGTTGGGTAAAGGGACTGTCACGTGAGACTAGGCTAATGGTTGGTATTATGGCTGCTGATGTGGTTGGTGTGGTAAAGCATAGTTGGTAGCCAGACTACAGAGTTGCTTGGAGGTGCTAAAGCAACTTCAAATTTTTTACCTCGGCAATAAATAATATAAGTGATTGTTTTATTTCATTGCTTATATGTAGATATTTTATGATGCTGATTTAAGCACTCCAAATAAATTATATTTTTGTCTACAAGCATGAAAAGTATAGATCCAGTAGAACCTCTCTTATCCTGGGTACCTTGGTTTTGGGGGATGCCTGTAACTCAAAATTGCCCTTGTGTCTCATAATTAAGCAGCCAGTTCAGTGGTTATGTACTTTACCATATCAAGGTAATTTAACAGCTGCCAAGGTAGAGGGAGCTACCTTAGAGGTCTGGATAAGGGAAGTTCTACTGTATAGCTAATGTTTGAGGTCAAATTTACTTTAATTCTCTCATAAGCAGAAGTATTGAGCTCATTACAGTTAGCTAGTGGAAGCCAATGCTGTTTATACTAGAAAATAGAGAAAGAAATATTTGGCACAAATTTGCTAGTCACAGGAGCTAACACTGATCAAACTTGACTCCCACATGACATGGGAGTGCAGTGTGAGCTAGAAGAGGGTGTAAGTAGTCTAGTGTGAAATAGTGAAAGCATAAATGTGTATTAGTGATAACAATCTGATAAGTTATCAGTATAGCTAGCTGTGCAATGAAAACTATGTAAATGTTATTTTCATAAGAGAAGATAAACAAGCAAGGAACACTCACCCATAGTTTCATTATGAAGCTAAATTCAAACACTCATTCCCACGCAACTGCAAGATAAGATTAGTTCACTTGATTATGACGTAAGTGGGTATTACCCAAACAAGCTTGTACCTGCCTGGAGCTGATAGCTTCAAGTTTTCTGAAAAAATAAGCCAGAAATTAAGTAGCACAATGAAAAGACTTTAAGGGTGCTGGCACAGCAGCTCCTGGGCCCTTCAGTAGGCAGCACACTCCAGCTGAATAGTCCGCATTATCTAACACAATGTCATACCCTCTTTGTAACAAATTAGTTCCTGTGAAATGCAGCTGTGCCTCACTCACAACTACATAAGGCGGGTGAGTCAACTTAAAATAAAAAATCCTTGCTCTCTAAAGTAATGGAACCAGAATCTTCTCTTGCATACTGCTCAGGAATGGATGAACAGCTATGGTTCAAATTTTGCCAGGGTCAACCCTATAACATTGAGATATTCTTAATAAACGGAATTTCAGGAAAAGAATTGACAATAGTTCAAATAGTAAGGTGAGAGTAAATAGAAAAGTTAAATAAAATTTAACAAAAACTCAACCTTGCTGCATACGCACGTGGGTATATACAAAAAAAATCGGCTTCTAAACTACAGTGGTAGCTGTGTAGTACTGCTGTGAAGTCCAAAATGGTGAAAGGATATTTCTTGAGATGCAATTGACTTCCAGTCCTCATTCATGGTAGGTGCTTTCTCCTAGCAGTACTTGCTGGCCTGCATAAATAAAATAACTCAGGGAGGGGGGGGAAGCAGAAGTAAGTTTAACACGCCCTAGCAACAGTGGCCTATTTGGCGAGTATTTCCGTACTCAAGGAGTGTGCCAGCACCCTTAAATCAACAGCTATTTTCTGTAATCTCCAAAATAAGGGCATGACAGACAGACAGGCAGACAAAGAGACTACTATTAAGACTTTCGTGCAAGCACACTGAGGGTAAACTATTACTTTCTTGACATTGCAGTGTTTATGATTCTTTTGTTGTAGTAGCCTAAACAGCTTTGAAAGGAAATTTGCTATATCTAGCTTCTAAGTTAGTGGTATTACTTGAAGCTGGGATATCCATCAGTTAGGCAATGTTACTACTAAATTGACATTATAGAAAATCTGTTGGTACATTCATTAGTTGCTATTGATGAGAAACTTCTATAGGTGGCATAATTTTGTAATTCTGATATTACTTTGCCATTTCTTACACATCAACAGTTACCTGGCTTTATTCTGTCTATCAGATTTTCATTCAAGCCAGCAGCCGCAAAGAACTAGTTTGGCAATTTGACCAGCACAGTAAAGGTTGAAGATGTAGAGTCCTGATCTTGCCAATATGAAATAGGTTTTTGTTACAAATTAGTAGCTACAATCACTTTAAACCTCCCACCAAATGATCACCCACATGGTCAGCTATTAGCTGCTTCACTTTTTGTAAATCTTTTTCCGCACTTTTTTTTATAATCATGGTTATCCTACCTTTACTGTTAATTATGATAAAAGATATTCTTAATTAATCTGATGTTAAATTATTCAAGGTACAATATTTGATAGCATTAATCTGCACTGCTGATTCAGATCTGATTTGTAGTCTTTAATAAGCTAATGTAATAATAAAATGGAATCATTCCTTTTGTACTGAAATAAATACATGTCATTTTCTCATTTATATACTGATTCTACTGACTAAATAAAACTATGCCGAACTTTTAATGAAATCAATTAACGGTAGCTATTACAGGAATAAAATTGTATAGTATGTTTAATATGTTCTCATGACATTGCTGTTTATCTCAGTAAACATATCTTGAAGGATCCTGCTTCCAGATTGTCCCGAATTTTCCTGGTAGCCAACTCTCCACCCACAGTTCAGATCATTAATTCAAGGTATTGTCTCAAGTCACATTATCACCAAATAACATATCAAACAATATGATCATATCGATGGCGGTATAATGTTTGCTCATACATATTCATAAGTTTTCCATATGCATATTAACTTGGACAAAACAAAATAACAGAATTCTGCAATGCTGGACAATTAAATGTACCAAAGAGTACTCAAATAAGCTTTAGTGTAAATGTTATACTGGCTTTGCCTAACAAATACTCTTCTAGAAAAACTACTCGCTGGTAACAATAATTGTCGGCAAACTGTGACTGCTGCTACAGTTCCAAAAGCCTGCTTTGCAAATTTTCTTACCTGTTAGGACAAATACTAGGGCGACACGAAGACTGTTTAAGCCTGCAAAGCTTACAGGCCTAGAAATTCTCGGTACAGTCATCTCTACAATCCTCGGGATACACTCAGTCAGCCACGCAGAGAACTGTAACTACAAAATAGACGCACACTTTGTGAAAAACTTTCCGATAGGCCCCGCCCACAGATTCACAAAATTAGAGAAGGCTGTTGTCCAGACATCTACACTAGCAACTATGTGTCCAAAAAATGCCGACAAAATTGTATAAACTTGCAATCCACCATTTTGTCCACTGCTTGTGCGGGCGCGGGAAACCAGCAACCGCGACGGCGGGAAGTACACCGCAAGAGCGGTAAAAATTCATTGAAACGCCCACGCATCAGCTGTAGAGCGCGCTTAGCCATGCTTAGCATCAGCTGAAGAGAAGCCAACTATCTGCAGGAGAGAAATGGGAAATAAGAAGAACAAAAATAATAGCAGAAACAGCACCCATAGGCATGTTTTTTGTAAGAAAATATTGCCAGGAATGAAGAAGACACAGAAGAGGAGCAGTGAGTGTACCAGTGATAAAGCTGTAAGACAGAAGGAAGGCAAGGCTACCTTTGAAGGAAGCAGGATTATTAACCTGGACAAACTTCAGCAGTACACTGACAGCCTGAGTAAGCACTCCTCTTCCTGCCAAGGCTCTATCATCTTGACTGGAGAGAGCAGGGATGGACTGGCTTCGATTCTAACAGGACACTGCAATGTTTGCAAGCACTCTATCCAGTTAAAGACGTCCAACAAAGTAAAGGGTCCTCGAAGCCATTCCAGGTAAGTGCTTGATTATAATAAAGAGCTGATTTAGAGACTTTTGAGAAAATAATAGTCTTTACGAAGAAAATAATTTTTATCATGTATCCAAAGGCTGCATATTTTATTGTAAATAGAATTGCCACAACATTTCTGAATGTATTACTAGCTACTGTAATTAACACCTTCCATTGACATTGTAAATTGTTGTTGTTTTTAATCAACTTTCACAATCAAATCATTGAGCTTAAAGCTCCCTTGTAATGGAATAACAGTTATTTTAATTAAATGTGCACTACTATATTTATTATAGTCCAGTTTATGAAATTCTGATCAACAATGTTTAGCTTGACGAAAAACCTGCAAGGATATAAAATTAGTTTACTTATTTATATTATTATTCAATAAATTTCAAAGTTAAAGTTACCCTAAATATTTTTTTTGTTTATACATTTTAGATGGGAGTGTAACCTCGCCGCAGTGTGGGGTCAGATGGCTACAGGTGGTGGTCACAGCAAGCTGGAAGAAGTAATGAGTGTAGTCGGAGTTCCAGTAATGACTAAGAGAAGTTTTATTCAGATGGAGAGAGATATCGGTGAAGTTTGGAAGAAAGAGTTATTGGAGTCAATGACAAAGGCAGGAATGGAAGAGAAACGACTAGCAGAGGAAAATGGAGAGTACTATCAAGGAATTCCAGCTATTACAGTCATTGTGGATGGTGGGTGGAGCAAGCGTTCTCACAAACATTCCTATAATGCGAATTCTGGCGTTGGTATTATCATAGGGAAAAGAACGAGAAAGCTACTATATATTTTTTTTGTATATTATCTGTGATGATTAAGATTGTTATTGTTTTCTGTATATGTATAATTTTTATGATTGTTTAGCTGCACTGAACCCATATTATTGAACCATCCTACAATTCATTTACACTTTCTTCATCCTCTAGGAGGTGCAAAACCACCTAGTAACTGGTCTTAAGTGGATGTGGTTTTCTGGTGAGGGAAATATAATTACAAACTGAATGAGTGGGCGAAACAGTACACAGCCACTTTAAGAATTCATCTTTTAAGATTGCTGCCAGCTATACCTGACAGCAAGGAAGCCAACATAGGCACATCCCAATTCTCAGTCTCAAATGTTAGCACGGAAAAGAGTATTAATTTTTATTAAATCTTACCCAGATGGAAAAGAACATTTTTGTACTACCAATGGTTGTTTGAATGTCAAACGTGATGAGTGCATCACTGGATGAAAAGTTAAAAATTTTGGCTATAGTATAACTGCAGACTAGTTGGAGTGACTTTCCTGAGATACATTGATGTCATAATTTCTTGTACACTTTACTGCAAGAGTCCACAAGTTGTGCATGACAGGCAATTGAATAGTAAAGAAAGTGAACAGAAAATTTTCCCTGCACTGCAAGTACAAGAACTCACAATATTTTTCCAGTTTATATTTGAACAAGCAACTCCTAATGACCCTCTCAAGAAAGATAAAACTGTGACTGTGGAATGTTTCCTAGCTCCAAGTGCAATATTTCACTGTACCATTCTCTCATGTCTTGGAGTTATGCTGGAGTGATCCATTACATTTGTATTACAACAATACAGAGCACTTTATACATAGATATCTGATCCATTGCATTATTGTACATAATCTATTGAGCACTATATAATGGCAAGTCCCTATTTTATATTGAAAATCTCACCTTTTTTTTTTACAATTATTGTCCCTCTTTGTTACTACAATTTGCTAGCTGGTTGGGCTGCAAGGAGATATTGTGAACATTTGAAAAAATACATTTAGTGTTGAAGTACTAGCTACAATATATTCTGCCACTCTCCAAATGTGCTCAATAAAATGTCGTCACATGATCAACTATTATATCATATTTTTTTGGTACTTTTGTATCCAGAATTTACTTTCATAGTAATTTAATGTTTAGGATATTCATATCTAATCTAATACAGTAGAACCTCCTTTATCTGGGACCTCTATGATGCAGGCACCTCCCTCTAAAAGGTTACCTTTGTTAGGGTAAAATATATAATCATTGATCAGCTGCTTAATTAAAATTGCTTAAACTCAGTCTTTACAGCCTAAATTATTTATTTGAGCCTTAGCAAAATTAATCTTGTGATTCTATACTTCATGTAGGTATTGTAATGCATTTTTTAAATACATGTAATGTGATTTCATCTATCATTCTGAGATACGGGCAATTCTAAGTTAGGGGCACCCCCAAAAACCAAGGCTCCCGGATAAGAGTGGTTCTACTGTACTGCTAAATGTTCTTGACAGTAGCTATCAAACTTATATTGATTCCAACAATTTTACACTGATAGGCCAGATTGATAGTTTTTGGCTTGACTGTAATTTAGCTCAAGGTAATTCTCACCAAAAGGAAAAGGTGTAGCACTTATATAGGTAAGCATGGGATGTGTGGATTTTGAAATGTACTTTCAAAGTAATTAGAACAATAGAGTGGCACGTTGTAGCTAAATAAACTTAAATTAAGTGAATGAGGTGTAGATGAACAAGTGAATGATTAAGTGAACAAATGAAAAGAAATTACAATGAAGTTAGTTGAATGTGGTAGAGTATTCTACCACAAACTACATTGAATTGTTGTGTAAAAAATGCCTTGCAAGCATAAGCAGTACATGTTCTGTGAGGAAGGTCAAGTACAAGGTTCACTAAATAATACAGGTAATTTGCTTGTTAAAGAGTTCACTTTAAAGGTTTCACTGTGGATAAATTCTAATAGGCTAACAATATTTGCAAGAAAACCAAAATGTTTGGTTTAAAGGTAGTGAAGTGCTCAGACTTAGATAAACATAGTTCTTGTGTGTCCAGACTACCAGCACAGGTAGTACTGTAAGTATAAAGTGTATCAATTATAGGCTATTTGTTTTTGTGTTTGTTTATTCCCTGAGAGTGCATGCAACAGTAGCTTAGAATAGATTTAGTGTGACATCGACTAACACCGCCGCCATTAATCAACTTTGGTAAGTTTGTTAGATCTCACTGTATCCTGCAACATTCTGACTATGTCAAATAATACCTAACTAACTCAAATAGGATATTCTTGGAGAATCAGTAGACCAAAGGATTTGTTTTAGTGAGAAGTATTGGTTGGGGTTGACAACTAAGAAAATGCAAATACAAGGATGAAGTGACATGCAACGTACAAAAAACCAAAATTAATATCCCCGATACTTTGTGACGTTAACTGGCCCTGACAGTATTGCTCACTTCAATCACTAGCCAGTTATTTTTGGAGTACAGGTACATACGTGATTTATGTTGATACTATTATACTTATAATGTATTAACTAATAATTTTAGCTAATACAATGAACGAGCACAGTAAGCTCGCCAGAATCCTCTTTGATGAAGGACCAGACAGTCTAATCCCCGCTGGGGCAAGAACCAAATTCTCACCGCTGGCTTGCTCTTGCAGTCTCGCAACTAATTCCCGAAAGCGCCCACGCCTCACTATGACTAACAAGGTTTGGGTAATTAGACAACAATTGATGGATGACTACCAGACTCTATAAATGTTTGACCACAGGTGGTTGCCAGTGGTTCTACATGAATATCATTAGTGTGATTATGGGTAAGGTAAAGTGTGGATGACCTGCTAAGCTAAATGTTCTGAGCTAAGCTAAGTGTTCCCCTAGTGTTCTTCTGTCTAGGGGAATCCTAGACAACAAACATTTCTACTCACTAGCACTGCCTGAAATTAGCCTCCTTGAAGTGATTAACACAAGAATAATTGGAGTAATATATCTACCTTGATTCAAAATAGCTAAGCTCTCTTCGCTACTACAGAAATAATTTGCAATCACTAGACTTAAAGACTTATCACTGTCAAGGATGCTTATGCCAGTACTATTGTGTGGAAAAAAAATCAGGGTCAGTCATATGACTTAAATTAAACAATAATCATTGACTAATGAATTTCGAGTTTTTTCAATGTGCGACTCAAAAACTTAGGCATTTAGGTACAATTAAAGAAATAAGATTGAATAGATTTATATTTCTTATGCTTGTTGCCCTTTGTATATCTTCCTAAATTAGCTAATGTTCACCATTGAAACAGAATAAAAAAACTTTGACTTCTCTATTGTGATATGCCTACCTAACACTCTACTCTCACTTACTTAGAGTCTAATCTAATACTTGAATGTAAAATCCAAAGACTCCAACACTTTTCATCACCTCTGCAGTCACATCCACGTCGACCGTATTTCAGTGGGCTAGAATCACCTGAACCGCTACACCTGTGCTGATGGTGCAAGACTGAAACGTATTGACTAGACCCTTTGTATTGGGTAAGCCCATACGAATTCATTCTCATGTTATCACTGAAAATGAAAGCGGGACCGGCTTTTCTTTTTTTCTTTTTTTTTCTTTTTTTTGTACGGCCACTAGCTAACGCATTTACTCCACCCAAAAGGCCTCCATGGCAACTACTTCCACACTCTGTCGCACTAGTTTCGTTTGCAGAAGTACAGCAACATCAGAATTAATACAACCTATTGCATTCAAGAGTTCTCTAAAAACAACTGATTTTCAGATAATGTTGCATTATCTATAAAGCTTCTTACTTAAGTAAGAATTATTCAGAATTGTTGACTATTAGTAAGTAAAAATTGAAGTGACAGAAGAGGAAGTTGACCAAGCTGAAATCGTTACTCGTTCCTAAGTTCTATCACGTTTGTGGCAAAAAATGCGTTCAGGTAGAATTACTGCTTCACGCTTTCCAAAAGTTTGATTATAAGTATTTTCCATCCTGAATTATCTAGGTTTAAAAATGCAGCAACTCAGTACGGTTGTGAGCATGAAACAATTGCTAAAAATATATATACCACTAATAATCAAGCCATGTCCCATCATTAATTTGAAGTGAAGCCATCAGGATTTTGTATTAGCACAGATTACCCTTTTGTTGGTGCTTCTCCGGATGGCTCAGTTAATTGTTCTTGTTGTGGTGATGGTATCTGTGAATTAAGGTAATATATAAGCATGAGTAGCTAGCCATTTTAATCAACTATGTTACTCACCAATAAATGTATACAGTGTCCCTATTGACATCGGGAAACCAGATTGTACATGCCTACATTACGGTACCAGGTCTGTTCTTATTTAATGTTAAAAAAATATTTAAGATCCTTATTTTATGTATTAAGGTTCAGTGCCAGCTATTTTGCACATGGAAGAGGTACTGTGACTTTATAGTGTGGATGGAAAATGACATGAATGTTGAAAGAATTTATCCAGATGAAATTATTAGGCAAGTTGAATATTCTAAAGTAATTTGACATTTCAGAGTTCCGTGCTGAAATATTAGATGTCTCTGAACCCAGGTAATGAAGTGCAAATATGTCATAGTGTAGATACTTACAAAATATGTTTATATATTTTAGGAAATGACATAGTGTTATTGCAATGGGCCAAAAGAGGGTGAAATAGTGGGGTGTGATAATCCAAGCTGCAGCTATCAATGGTTCCACCTCACTTGTTTGAAAATGGATTCTCCACCTAAAACTAAATTCTGGTACTGTCCAGATTGTATCATTTTGAGTGAGAAAATCTATTGGCTGTGTTGCACTCAAAATTGAATGCTTATTTCTGAGGTTGCCAATGACTCTTTCCACATGAATGCGAACATTAGCTAAACTCGTTGTTGTTTGCTCTACATCTATCACATTAAGTTGATTTTTTCCTTTTGTGAAGGCTGGAATCTTTAACTGTGAACTATATGAGCCAACAGAATCATGTATATCAAAACCATGATCTGCTAAGATGGTATCGTCAGGAATTAAATTTTGTAGAAAATTACTGTGCTAGGTTCAAGGTCTTGCCTTTTGATCCGTGTAAGCCAGATATTCTGTATTTGCTTGCTGATGGATGAAGTAATCAATACTCATTCACTGATTAAAAATTTAGGTATCACAAGTTACGACCAAGGTTGAAGTGATGGTAAAATAACTTAATTAAGTATTACATAAAGATTCATTATTACTACATAAAAATATACAGCTTCATACTAAAATATACTTATTTTTAATTTCTGTAGTATCTGTAATAATAGTTCAAATGTTTCGGCTCCATGTAGCCTTCATCAGTGACTTTTTAAAAGTGATAAAATAAAATACATTTCTCTTCCCATCCTATTTTAATGTATAAATAAGGCTATAGAAAAAAACCAACTTTGTTTCAACACAGAATAGTATGACATTCACTTCTAACATTCAAATAAACTTAATCAAACCTTATCTTGCTTGCTGCTCTCACACTCCTAGCACTCTTTTGATTATTACAGATTCATCACCCCTTCCTACTAATACCTGTATTAGGTAGATATCTATTGCTACTGGACTTAGTACTGCTTGATTATACTGGCTTCCCTGAGGCTCCATCATTACTTTCTACAGTTCTAACCCTAAGGAAAATGGCTGCACAGGTAGCTAACTATCTGTCCTTACTTTCTTCTTCTCTAACATGGCTAAATTCGTCAGAAGCTTTTAATAGCCTCTGGTTTTAAAACAAGAAGCCGTAAACTCCTGATCGAATGGTACAAAAAATTGGTAAAGGTTACATAGCAAAAGAAGGTTTTTGCCATTGTCAGAATGAGCAGTCTTTTGATTACCGTATGTCACATATAGCCTTAATATTGTATTATTATGATTCTTTAAAGTGATCGACTTCCGTGGCTGCATTAATGCGGCCGCAATTGTTTTTGTTCCCCATTTAACTTCAATAAATCCACCTGATATGAATTCTCACTTCAAATAAATGCTTCGACCAGACATCTTGAGAACTAATGTGGAGTTGTTGGCTGCAGCTACTTACTTACACACTCCTATATACATAGTGAATGCCTACTATAAAAGACATCAGCTGTGTTCAGATATCGATATAGAAGCCGTTTACTTCCATCCCATCATATTCATACTTGATTATTAAAGTTCAAACCACTAGTCATACCTAAATGTTTTTATTAATCAAACATTTCGGCTGCTATTAAAAAAACAAACATTGAACTTTAATAATCAAGTATGTTTATACCTAGTCAATTTGAACTGCTGCACACTAACCACTGTCAATACGATAAATATATCTCTGGCCAACTCTTAGACACACTTCGTGATCTAAATGCTAGTCCGCACTCTGGCAAGTTTCTGGCAGCTGATCTTATGCAATATAACCTGTGATTTCCCCCTAAGTGAATTTGTGCCTCCCAAAAATTGCCGATTTAATTCCTGGGGAACACTATTGCAATAACAAGGAGTGACTAATGCAGTAACATTAACACATGATCCTGTGACTGTTCTGTTGGAAGATGTCTATTATTTCAGCTAACTTTATTTTGTGTAATCTATGACCTTCAGTGGCATTGGCATCAGCTGTGTCTAGTTCAGTTCTAGTTAGGTTATACCTCCATGTATTCTACATAAAATTGAGTCTATTATGTAGGATAACAAGTTCTGTTCTGTTAGTCAGTTTTGTCATTTAGTTGTTATGAGTTTCATATCACTAAATTACCAGCTGTAGCTGTACCAAGTAGAACGCTTGGTTTCCCTCAGTTGGAACATCTCTAAAAATATTCCAGTCTGCGGAACGTTTTAGTTGTTTTAGAACCTTTTAGAGGAGCCCTGCAATGGCAGTCAAGTGTGGGCACATCTGAACAATTTTTCAAATTTTATCCATCTGTGTCTCTGGCTTGTAGTTTATAAGCACATTATTTATTCCTGACAGGCTTTAGGATCTATTTTGATCACGTCATACTTAATCTCGCTTTACTGGACCCTTTACCTACTGCTATGCGGCGGGTAGGCTGACATTAAGTAGTTTGTTCAGTTCCCCTCACTAATTGGGAAGACCACAAACAATAGATGACATAATAAGGTAGTATATCGTGTGATGTAAGACTGCTCTAACTTTTTGTGTGTGTTGTATTTCTATATGGCTGACTGAGTTGAATAATTCATGTGCCATGAAATATCTTAGTGGTTATTCAGTCATTCTCGGCTGAAATAGTTATTGGCTGTTAGAACGAGAAAATTTTAAGCCCACCATCACATCTCCCGAGCCCAGGTAAAGGTCGGCAGAGGACCTGCAAATACTGCGACCATGCGGCTAAGCGATCACGTGTGGGGTGTCACATGTGGAGCAATGGCACCCGGGCACAAGTACATTAGTCCTGATAGCCACTGTTTTCAGTGCTTGTAGCCTAAGCCTAGTATGTAGCTACCTGTTACTTCCTTGCCAGAATGGCTGGTTCACCCGGCACTATTAGCTCTCTAAGGATGGCTGCTCATCAGTGGTGCTATTATTTAAATAGTAAGGGGTTGGAGATATTGTACACTACTGTACTCTATGTAATTAGCTTTCTGTAGGTCAGGTTGGATTAATAGGATCTAAATCATCAATCAGTGGTGAATGGCCTTCATTGATGCAATCAGCTGAAAATAGGAGTTCTATGGCTCGATAATACATGGGCATGCTGCTGGTCCATTTGCCTTGCTTAACTAGTACAGTTATGTTAAGAGTTGGACTCTAGTTCTAATGCTGTTACTCTACCCAACAGTTGCAATCTCTAAATCACGAAATCATGCTGCCAATCCTCGTTATGATCAGGCGTAGGCCTTAATTACAGGTGTGGGGTGCATTGCCGGCTCCCACTCTTCTTATTCGAACCTTCATGCAAAAATTTATGATCATCATTGTCCATTGCATGTTAGTAACTACATATGTGCAGTATTTAGTAATGGCTGTATTGCCAAGATTGGCTCTGTCAAAGTGATCAGTATTCTCAAATGCTTGGAAACTCCTGAATTAGTCAGGTTGCATGCTGTAATTGATATTTATGCTGACATGAGAGTGTTACATGAGAAAGGGAGGCGTAGCAAATAGGGGTTACATAATGAGAGAGATCAGAGAATGAACTGTAGTGCTGGATGTGTCTTGGGACTCATAAGCCACACTACACTATTGCCAGTGTGGCATTATAGAGAGCATGGGTAGGCTAGTACATATAGTTAGATTTCCACCAAATAAAGGTGTGAGCCCCTTTGAAAGTGTCTATGCAGGGCACGCTGCCCTTCACTCTATTTATTCTTACACTATCACAGTCAGTGCCTGTCTATTCTCACACGATCAGGCTCTCTGCCTGTCTATTCTCTCACTCTCGCTGCATGTCTATTCTCACACGATCAGGCTCTCTGCCTGTCTATTCTCTCACTCTCACTGCCTGTCTATTCTCACATGATCAGGCTCTCTGCCTGTTTATTCTCTCACTCTCGCTGCCTGTCTATTCTCACATGACCAGGCTCTCTGCCTGTCTATTCTCTCACTCTCGCTGCCTGTCTATTCTCACATGATCAGGCTCTCTGCCTGTCTATTCTCTCACTCTCGCTGCCTGTCTATTCTCACACTAGCAGACTCACCGCCTATACCTATTCTCACACTATCAGACTCACTGCCATCCATTCTCACTCTCAGGCTCACTGCCTGTCTATTCTCACACTATCAGGCTTCTGCCTATCTGTTCTCACACCATCTGGCTTGCTGCCTGTCTATTCTCACACTATCAGGCTTCTGCCTATCTGTTCTCACACCATCTGGCTTGCTGCCTGTCTATTCTCACACCAGCAGACTCACTGCCTACCTATTCTCACACTATCAGACTCACTGCCATCTATTCTCACTCCATCAGGCTCGCTGCCTATCTATTCTCACACTATCAGGCTCACTCTATCTATTCTCACACTCAAGTTACTGTCTATCTGTTTTCACACCCAATGCTGTTAAGGCATTCTTGCTCTCTAGCTCACCATTGTATTCGTGCACTCTCGGGCTCACTGCCTATCTATTCTCGTACTCAAACTAGCCACCTATCTAGTCCCACACCCGGATATCTAGTTCCAACTATCAGTTTCGCCGCCTATCTCGCACTCGTGTGCTGCCTTGCCACAGCCAGACTCACCACTGGTGTATTATCATGCTTGAGTATTGTTCTTGTTCTTACCCATCCTCACACTCAGACTTGCTGCCTATCTAGTTGCACATCGTCATACTCTATCTGTGCACTCTCAGACTCACTGCCATCCAATCTTGCACTATTAGCCTTGCCTACCTAATCTTGCACTGACGCCCAGGGCCTATCTATTCTTGCATACACTATCAGGCTTGCTGCCTATGTTTTCTCAAGCTTGCTCCTTAGGTATTCTCAGGCTCACTACCTATGTATTCTCAGGTTCACTGCCTATCTATTCTCAGACTCACTGCCTATGTAGTCTCAGGCTCACCGCCTATGTATTCTCAGGCTCACTGCCTATGTATTCTCAGGCTCACTGCCTAATATTCTCAGGCTCACTGGCTAGGTATTCTCAGGCTCACTGGCTAGGTATTCTCAGGCTCACTGGCTAGGTATTCTCAGGCTCACTGCCTAGTATTCTCAGGCTCACTGCCTATTATTCTCTCGCTGCCTGTGTATTCTTGAGCTGATGGAAGCAAATTAATTTAATATTAGAATTCCACCATGTGTTAAAAATGTTACTGCAAACATGTCTTGTATCTATATCAGAAAGGCCAATCTTCCTGTAGCACATTGCCCATTTTTGTGAAATAACATGTAATGTACGTGTATTACATTGAGCGACCAATAGTTGTTTAGTTACATGTATTACAAGTGCAACATAATATGTAGTATTCTTCAAAATACTTATGTAAAGATGGTTCTGATGTTTTGTACTGCTTAGAAAAGTTTAGTAGAATCTTTTACAATTATCTTTATTTCGCTCTCTGTTAAATTCTCAGGATTAAGCAAAACTATCTCAAACTGCAAGAAATTATTTGCTCACAAGATTACGACGTGACGATAGGGGGACCTTTTCCACAACAGTTAGTACCCTATGTGAAGCCAACAGCTTCATGTTTTCTCAAACTTTCATGTTTTCTCTGACTGCCAGAACAACTATAACATTACATTTTATTTCATCATTAGTATTCACGCATGCTTATTTGTTCTTATTTTCGTGTACCGTCGATCGTCGTGCATCATCGATGTTCCATTTTTTGGTTTATATTAATCACTTAGAACACTGTCATTGACTGTTCTTACTGGAACTCTGACGCTACCATACCCGCTAGTGGGTCTTCACTGCACTAGTTACTCTGTTTCTGCTTGGTGTAGTGCGTGTCAATAGACTACGCTGGGATCAAGTCCTCAACTTGCTGGATAGTCCCTCTTGTACATGCACACTGAGGGCTAATAATAATAGTAACAAATTGTAAAGATTTCGTGTGTTAATATTAACTTATGTTCTTCGTATTCATCAATCACCAGCGTTATTCATTTAAAATCATATATAAATTTTAGTTATTTTGAATGTAAATTCAATACAGACTACTATGTGTAAGTATTGCTGATACATTTGTAGTTGGGATTTAGTTTGTATTGCAAGTAGGCATTTCTTTAAGGATCCACAACACCTTGTGTATTGTATATCAGATAGGATTGCAATCTTCACTTTGAATCTCTCTAGTGAGAATGTTCGCGGATTCTTCATCATCAGTGATGTGTTCCACTTCAGTTTATTTATCGTATTATAACAACCTTGTTTCAATACTCTATACTTATATGCCACTTAATTGTTTTATTTACCCCGCCCTTATAATAGTTATATATTTTTTGGTTAAAATGGCCCAGCTCCCCCCTCCCCTGTATGAAGCCCTGACCAAATACTGGCATAATGCTATTAAAGCTATTAAGTATTTAATTGGTGAAAAAATAACTAAAACTGTTTCTTATCATTTATCTGCACAGTGTGTGACCCCCTGTACACCCCCTCCACTTCCGTCACTCTAAGCTTAACTTAATAATTTGACTTGCATACATTTCCTACTTTACCTGGAGATGTTCACATTTATTGGTAAAGCAAACCTTCAGTAATGTACGTTGTTTTTTTATGTCACAATGAGTACTGCCTTGTTGACTATCATTTCAAGAGGCTTTATCTTTCATTAATGTAAAAATCAACAACAGATTGAAAACAAAGTGTACCAATATTAAGGTCACTAATGATTTCTGCATTGTTTGATACCGAAAGGGGGACACACCTTTCCCCCTTCTTTAAACTAAATTCCTCCACCCTCTTCTCTTCCTTAAGCTGAGTTTCCCTTTCTTGTGAGTGAGTGATTTGTATGAGTAGAGATTTACACTTAACCCTTTCGTTCCCAATCCCGCTTAAAAGCGGGTGAAGACCGGTTGACTTCTCCGAATTTTAAAAAATAGTTACTTTATAGCTAGAACCTTCAGATTGCATACACAAGTGCCCAATGCATTGGAGAAGCATGTAAAATAGCTTTCAGCCAGGGCTGCTTCGACAGTACCTCACAGCAGTTGCGTTTATTTCTTCCTCGGCAAAAAAAAAAAACATCGGTTCTCCGTCGAATTTTAAAAAAAGTTACCTTCTTCAAAGCAGCTTCATTTATAGATCCAGTCATCTCCAGAGCTTTGTAGAAGCAGCGAAAAATTGCTTGAGCCCAGTAGCCTTCCATAACACATTGAAACAACCGCTTCTTTGCCGACCAAGACTTTGCGGTTTGACTTACTGTCTTCTTTTTTTTTTTATAAAATCGCCAGTTCAACTGGGGGCCTCCCCATTACGTACAGTCGTCTTAGGTAATGCTTATTACATCATAGGAAAAAAGTGAGCGTGTCGTGTGATCCAGGTAACTATGCAAAAAAAAATTTTTTTTCAAAGTCAATTTGGAAAAATGGCGTCTACCAGTTACAGTGCTGTGGAAGTTTTAGACTTGCTTGATACTGACTCTAGCGACTCAGGATCAAGCGGAGAAGAGGGAGACGACATCTAGGGCTATAGGAGGCCCTGTATCAGGGTTGGGGACCAGACCCCGTCAACTCTGACACTGACAATGGAAGTCAAGAAGATGATCGATGTAAGCTTGTCTTTCTCTTGTCTTTCTCTTGAAAACTAGCAAGCTTCTGTTGTGGAAAGGACTTATTTATAGCTATATTGAGATAGAGAAAGCTGTTTAGCTATAATATATATATATTTCATTGAGTTTTGAGATTTGAAAGTGGGTTGTGGTTTGTTGATCAATTTCAAATTTTCAAAAAAAATTTAATTTTTTTTGCCAGAATGTACTACTAGGACCAGATGTGTATGCAGTCACCGACCCGATTGTGAAGAGGGATTGTGAAGAGGACTCAGATGAGGCAACAGGAGCAGAGTCCTCCAGTGATGAAGGAGAAGATGACGGACCTGGCGAAGTACACTCGGAGCCCCACCCCCCCACCCTCCCAAACAAAAATCCTGTATGAAACCCCATACAATACATCATAAAGTTGCAATTATATAGGATCATGAACAATTTGTTGTTTGTATTACAAATATCTTTGTTGTTTGTGTTTTTGTGTATATGAAATTGTTTTGTAGTGGAGCTCGACGTCCGATGGCATATGTTCCTATTGGACACTCATAGATGTCTCCTACATGATCACAATCACCACCAAACACAACAAACAACATATTTTATTGTTGAACTAATAAAATATTGGTATAAAGTACATCAAACAAAATTATTTCTATTTTTTTTTTTTTATTATGGATGAGAAAAGTGGAATTTTTTGGGGAATTTTTTTTTTTTTTTTTAAGTAATAGTAGGGGGCCTAAATATTATTCAATTTTCTCAATCAAAAAATGAGGGGAATCCCAAACTCTTGGTCTATTTAGTGATATATGGTTGCTATGGGGTTTTCCCAGCCAGCATCGAGTTAAAAAAATAAAACGGTAATGCACTATTCCGCGGTATAAGATTAGATTTTTCCGCGCGCGTCCAAACAATTTGGGAACGAAAGGGTTAAGCACAATTTCAGAAGTCACAGCTGTCATGGGGTTGAAAAAAAAAAGGAACTTTATATTGGATCACTATTTAACTACAATTTGCTTTTTTGGTATGATTACTAAGTGCTGACTGAACACAGAGCTCTGTGAGGCACTATTGCTTGTGAAACGGTTGAATTATCATGATTATTTCTCGCCAATTGACACGTCTCTACTAGCACTATTAATTTATCCATAATAGTATCACTTGATGAAGTTATTTGTGTGTTGTTGTTGTTTTTCAGTTAACCCAATTAATGGGCATCTGCGTAATTGAGTGAGGAAAAGGAGATGTTAATTAGTAATGCTACCACCTGCTCCTACTTTATCCTCTGCTCAGCTTTTCCAAATGTCTCTGCTATAGTTTTGCATTAAGTGTTTACCTGATTCATCTATTCAAATAAACCATCTCCCCCTCTCCCCCGTAGTCCCACAAAGTTTGGTTTTAAAAACTCCCAATATTTATGATACTGGCAGTGCATTTATTTTCTCTGCTACAGGCATCTTCAGCCCCAAGTTTAGAGTAGAGGAAGGAACTGAAGTCTGTCAGTGTGTCTACATATTTTTTCAAAGATATGGTTTGAGTGGCGTAGGAAGGGGGGAGGGGGGGGCATAATATTTTGACACAACTTTAAAATGTGATTTCTCGCATAAACACCTGCAAACCACAAAAAAATTGCCCTTCTACGCCAGACCCTTTACCAATCGCTACGCGGGAAAAGGGTCTAGTAGACTGACATTGAGCAGTTTGTTCAGCTAATTGGGGAGACTGCAAACAATGTGTGACGTAATATCCTGTGACATAAGACTGCTCAAACGTTTGCGCGTGTAGTATTTCTGTGCACAACTCTCCAACAGCTGTGTCAAAACTCTTCCTTTAGGTAATGCCATTAGTTATGCTAAGCAGTGACTTGGACTAGCGTTTTTAAGATATCTGCAGTTGGAAGTTTCGCTTAGCAGCAAAATACAGTTGTTGCTTTGTGCACGGGCCATTGTGTATGCCATGGTACCTTAGGTTTTTGTCATGCTTGCACAAGTAACATTTCTTCATGGCAATACAGAACAAGCTCTGCCTACTGATCTGAACAATTCACGCGCCTGAAAATATTTAACGATTTACACCCACACTAATTGAACCACAGTTAACCACTTGCTGACTAAGCAAGAACAAACTGCTCAATGTCAGTCTACCAGACCCTTTTCCCGCGCAGTGATTGGTAAAGGGTCTGGCTACACGAGACTACTTAGAGCCCACCCATACCGAATCATCTTCCTACACCACTGTTTGCATTGCTTTTAAATTTACTACTTTTGCATTGTTTGTAACAAGAGGAGTCCATCTGAGTACTTTCTGACTGGCAAGCAATACCCCATTTTTGTAATTAGAACAAAGTTTAGTGAAGCCATCCAACATTTTGTTGCCATTTGTACAGGATCCTGATAGATATGAGCACAATGTTGCAATCATAAGTACTGGTACTCTCTGTATCACATGCACATACATGAACAACTGTGGCATGTAAAATCATTGAGAAATGATAGTTTCAATTATTACAAATTATTGTATCAGCCCATGCGTAAATTGTAGAGCTTTTGCTGCTATGTCTGTACAAATTAAAGTTTTTGTTGTGGGGCTCGTCACACCTGTTTCCTCATGTACAAACTCATATATTGTATACACGTACACATGTACATGTATATGTGTGTAGTATATAAAGTGCCATTGTGGTCTCTTTCATTCATCTTAGTAAGAGGTACTTTCTTGCTTTTTTTTCCTTCTTACATTCATAATGTATATTTAGTTTTCTAATTAAACATTTAATGGTTATTAGTGAGACCTTTATCAAGTAGAGATGAGCAGTGTAACATCAAGTACTGTACTGTACTGTAGTGAAAACAGCATTGTGTTCCTGAAAGGAGCACTGGACCTTTGGTAACATGTAATTACTTTCCCTTCTTTGTTACAGGTTTGAGATTCAAGAGTGTCCAAGGAATTGCCATGGATACGTTTCCAGTAACGATTCAATCCTTGTTTGAAGGAAAATCTACTGGAACATTGAGGACAACTAAACTTATCACTGACAATGTCATAATCCAACTCTTTAAGAGCTTCTTCATACTGGAAATTTACAGTATTTTATTTTTATGGAATAGTTCATTAGTATTTTGTCAATGGCATTGGGAATGTTATATTAGCATACAAACAAACTGCATTTTCAGAATAAAGTTGACTAACATAGTACTCAAGGTTTCTTCAGTTAGTGACCTCTTAGTGGTGCCTTGAGTCATCACGTCGATCGTACTTAAGTTGTATTTAACTAGTAATACAATGCTACCATTTACTCTAACACATTGGAGAAACATTTCTATGAACAAATTGGGGTGGGGAAGGGAGGTGGGGGAGGGGGGAAGGGAGGGGGAGGTGAGTGAGATGCATGGACCCAGGAAAAGTACTTGTATGTTGCGCTCACTGTCGCTACTAGATATATGTGACCGGATTTGTGAAAACCCGGCTAAACGCGGCATCTAAAGTTTTCTAATTTATTCTACCAGTAGGCTGCACGGGGCCTTGGGATGCCGTCCTCCTAATTTGGAAGCTGTAGCACAAGCCGTCTTCGCCCTATGCACTACAACACTTCAGTATTTTTGCTAAACTTATTGGCGAGCGAGCGTAGCGAGCGAGACACTTACAGGGGTAACACAATTCGAAAATCGGGGATGTCAGTTTATTTATTGGCGAGCGAGCGTAGCGAGCGAGACACTTACAGGGGTAAAAATGAAAAAATCGGGGATGTTTATTTATTTGTATATATGTTTGGACGTACGCATGTCATTTTGTACTTTGACCCTCGCGTTTTTGTGTTAGTTAGGTGGTCGACCCCGTCCCAAATTGCACTAAACAGAATCCTCTGGTTTATCGATCAGTACCCGTATCACCCTAGAAATTTAATTGTTTACCGTTTTGAATTCTTTTGCGGGTGCAGTTAAAACTTGAAAACTTAAGGGACTTCCATTTCTATTCGAGTTTGTGGCAGTGGTAAGTCAATGCGCTCTTTGTCATGGTTATAAGCCGTGCGCAACAGTATTTACTTGAAAATACATTGTCCACTAGGCTACCGCTAAGGTAAGTCTGTGTAGGTGCATGTCCAGTTGTGTCAAAACTTTGTGTGTTACAACCACTATTTAGCTAAAGAATATCACAAAGAAAACGTTTAAATAACGTGTATTGTTTTGTTGTTGTTTTTTTTCCCTTCAATTCAAGCAGTTGCAGAGAGTTGTTACTATGGCACTGAAATCCCTTTACCTTGTATGCTAAATTTAAAAACTGGACCTTATTTTCAGTAGCTTCAGTGTTAGAAGTCAAGATCATTCATATAAAAATAGTATATTCTTTAGGCTCGCTCTCCATTTGTGCTCAAGCACATCACTAGTATATTGGCGAGCGAGCGTAGCGAGCGAGACACTTACAGGGGTAAAAATGAAAAAAATCGGGGATGTTTATTTATTTATTTAGATATATGTATGGACGTATGTATGTCATTTTGTACTTTGGACCCTCGCGTTTTTGTGTTAGTTATGTGGTCCACCCCGTCCCAAATTGCACTAAACAGAATCCTCTGGTTTATCGATCAGTACCCGTATCACCCTAGAAATTGAATTGTTTACCGTTTTGAATTCTTTTGCGGGTGCAGTTCAAACTTGAAAACTTAAGGGACTTCCATTTCTATTCGAGTTAGTGGCGGTGGTAAGTCAATGCGCTCTTTGTCATGGTTATAAGCCGTGCGCAACAGGAAGGTAAGTCTGTGTATGTGCATGTCCAGTTGTGTCAAAGCATTGTGTGTTACAACCACTACTTACCTAAAGAATATCACAAAGAAAACTTTTAAATAACGTGTATTGTTTTGTTGTTTTTTCTTTCCAAGCAGTTGCAGAGAGTTGTTACTATGGCACTGAAATCCCTTTACCCTGTATGCTAAATGTAAAAACTGGATCGTATTTTCAGTAGCTTCAGTATTAGAAGTCAAAATCATTCATATAAAAATAGTATAGTCTTTAGGCTCGCTCGCCATTTGTGCTCAAGCACATCACTAGTTTGTATATATGTATGGACGTACGTAAGGCATTTTTGTACTTTGACCCTCGCATTTTTGTGTTAGTTCGGTTGTCGACCCCGTCCCAAATTGCACTAAACAGAATCCTCTGGTTTATCGAGCAGTACCCGTATCACCCTAGAAATTGAATTGTTTACCGTTTTGAATTCTTTTGCGGGTGCAGTTCAAACTTGACAACTTAAGGGACTTCCATTTCTATTCGAGTTAGTGGCGGTGGTAAGTCAATGCACTCTGGTTATAAGCCGTGCGCACAGTATTTACCTGAAAATACATTGTCCACTAGACTACTGCGAAGGTAAGTCTGTGTAGGTGCATGTCCAGCTGTGTCAAAGCATTGTGTGTTACAACCACTACTTAGCTAAAGAATATCACAAAGAAAATTTTTAAATAACGTGTATTGTTTTGTTGTTGTTGTTTTTTCCTTCAATTCAAGCAGTTGCAGAGAGTTGTTACTATGGCACTGAAATCCCTTTACCCTGTATGCTAAATTTAAAAACTGGACCTTATTTTCAGTAGCTTCAGTGTTAGAAGTCAATAAAAATAGTCTAGTCTTTAGGCTCGCTCGCCATTTGTGCTCAAGCACACCACTAGTTATTGCTGATTTCGAAAAAACGCCGGGTAAAGGCGTTGCTAAGGTCAGGGGGCGTGCCTTGTGTCCGTATACTATTACTGCGTGTCTCCGGGACACTATGGAATAAACCGGTTACAGGCGGATTGAAAGAAGTCTAAAAGGCTTAATGCAGGGCTCCTTAAGAAACTATGATGGCGAGAATTGCATGAGTACGTGAATTATGTAGAATAGTAAGTGAATTAGTTAGCTACAGTTTTTTCCCGGCTGTTAGTGAAAAACCCGCCAATAATTTCTTAGCAACTCTCCGTACACGAGTCCAACCGGCTAGTGTTTTTAGCCTCCTAGTGTGAGTTCTAGAGCACGCCAGAGCTTACAACTGCGTCATAAGCTAGAGCTAACTGGTGTCTATCCATTTCTGCCATAAAAATTTTTTCGAAAAAAATCGACCCATAAGGCTTTACCCAGTGATACTGAAAAAAATTGTTTGCCGCGTTTAGGCGGATTTTCCCAAATCCGGTCACATATACACAACATGTAGTTTGCTCCATTCACTGTATGGAGTTGTGGTCTGTCGACTTAAGAATATGTGTCACCAGTATAACATTTGCTTCAACTTTAAGAATAAGCAGTCACGCCCAAAATTGAAACCACACCCTTTTGATTGTTGTGTGAACAAGTATTATAATTATAAAATTACAGTTGCAAAATATTGATGTGTACCCACAGCTATTTTTCCAAGTGATCATGTACTAGCATGATTGAGGTGCTGCTTGGGGTGGGTCTGTCGGCACACAAATGGTCAGCCCCACAGAGATGGTCAGCCCCTCAGCAATGGTCAGCCCCCCAGTAATGGTCAGCCACCCAGAGATGCGCAGCGACGGTCAGCCATATGCGCATGCGCACGTGTTTAAAGTTCAAAGTTCATTTGATCGGCCGCGCTCTGAGGTCAAAGGTGAGGGTCAACCGTTCTGCACATAACGTCGTCCATAATGATTATGTGCGGCAGAACAAATTTGATATGGCCGCGCATCAGTTCGGTAAAGGGTCTGGCTACGCCAGACTAGTAAGTGGGCTCATAAGATTCTCTTGAAGTTAGTGTGGGCACCATAGTCTATGAATCTTATGAATCTATAAATCGTACAAATTGGCTAAGCTGTGAACAGTAACTTTCCTTTACATTAAATAGGCACAGGCATAGTGTTAGCTACACCCTCCAGACAAGCACTAGCAAGTTCAAATTCTCCAAAATATTATTTAAAGCTAAAGAAAATCATGGTTTAAATGAACAAAAAAACAAGGATGACTATACAAAAAGATAATAAACGACAAAATATTTCGTCAGTAATAAATAGTGCTCACTCATAGCTAATTACGACCTACTTTTTTGAGACAATCACTACAAGGAAACGTGTCTGTTTGTTCATAGTCTTCTGGTTGAGTATCGTCAGGTGCACAACGTTTACAATAAATATAGTTAGTTGCTCCTTGCCAACAATCAGAAATAGTAAGCTTACTGGGCTTTTTTAGAACCCTACAGGCTGCACAGTTTGGACCATCACGAGGACCACATCCATTAGGAGTATGAATAGTCTTCCTGCCACAATAGTACATTCCATGCTGTATAGCCAATTTGGGTTTATAATCAGGATTTACCCCTGCATGAGGTGGAGGATATTTTAAGTTTAAACCAATTGCATCCAGTTTGCTCAGTGAAGTGTTCTTTTTAAAATCTCTGCCTTTCCAATGCTCGGTAAGGGTAAATTTATAACGGCTGCTGAGTGTATAGCGGCTGCTGAGCGTATAGCACATGATACTGTACATATCAAATGGAGTTATTCCTTTGTAGAATGGTTTTCTTTTATAGTCATCACTACTGTCACTTTCCTTGATTATTACGTCACGATCTGCACGCTGATGCTCATGTTCAAATCCTAATGCATGTAGTAACTCATGCAAAATAACAGCATCCTTGTTATGGCAATAATTTCTTGATAATCTTATTTGGGGTTTGTCTTCCCTTATAACACCAACTGTATCACCAACTGTATCACAACTATCTTGGTCAAATAATTCAATAGTAATGTAGTTACCTTTTTTTGGATAATCATCCTTTCCTGCAAGCTTTAAATCAAATTTTAATCCAGGTGCTTCCTTCTGAATATGTGCTATCCCATTATCTAATGCTGTACGCCATTCGATGGTTAAATCGACTCGATAAATGCTAACTACGAATAGTGCTGTGGTTTCTGGTATACTACCTTCGGCGTACATATTGCTGTACCATTGTTGACGAGATTTTTTTTCTTTACAACGTCGTTTTACTTTTTTACTAGCATCTTTGTCTGCCTCTTCACAAAGCTTTCGTGCACTCACATTATCTGCAGCTGTAGAATCAGCATTGTCCTGTTCTACATTGCTTATGACCTGTTCATCTTCAGAAAAGAGAGGATAAATCCAGCTGTAGTCTTCTTCTGTAGTATATTTTTCTGCAGCATTGAACTTGCCACTATCATCTTCACAACTTCCATTAGACTCAGAAAGATCCTTTTTTTCTGCCATTCTCTACTCCAAAAACACACAAAGGAGTAATACTCAATAACACAGCTAGGTACACACTTCCTTAAAAGAATAGTGGTGTTTACCTGGATGAAGGAGAAGGTGTACAAAATCAGGTGATTGGCGAGCGAGCGTAGCGAGCGAGACACTTACAGGGGTAACACAATTGAAAATCGGGAATGTTTGTTGGCGAGCGAGCGAAGCGAGCGAGACAGTATTAGGGGTGGATAATGCAATACACAGTTGTTTTTGTCGCATCCCAGTACGTGGCACCGCGACCCGCCCACAAAAATTTTTTCCTCTCACCAGACTTCCTAGCAACCAAGGTAGCAACCGACTAATGATCAGAAAAAAAATAGATTTTTAACACACCAGTAGCTTATCACGTGCACCACAGTCTTATCACGGGAAAGGAGGATAGTGATTATGTAAACAGTTGAAAGAAAAATTTGGTGAGAGGCGCCGAGGAGGAGCTATAGCGCTGGTTATTTCACAGGCTTTAACCGATTGTTGCAGCAGTTTAGCAGTGCTTTAGGAGAAGCTGGAACCAGGTATGGCTTTAATAGGTATATGTCAATTACTACACTAATTCTCCAGGCGCTACTGTTTTTTTATTTGTAGCTACATTCAAATTTTCAATAACCGCTCATTTGGTTTGTGGTAAATGAAGAAGACTTGCAATATAGCTCTCACCCCCACTTGTGAGATCTCTAATGATCTCAGAACATCAGTCCTGCTGCTCACTGTTCTTTTGCTGGCACTACTACTAACAACTCGAGGAACTGAGACTTGTACCAAGGTAATAGGTTGAAAATGATGTGTTATACATATTTAATTTGTTAACCCTAACCTGACCACCAACGCCTGAAGGTACTGTGATCATTTTGGCAGCCAGCGCAGATGATTGTCCTTCCTCACTCATCAAGGCACGGCGCACAAGCTGGTGTGTAGCCTTCACTTCAGCCAATGTTGCTGGAGACGTGAATGGCTTACTGAGTACCTGTCGTAAAGTTACCTTGGATGGTGAGTTGATGTCTTCACTGTAAACTTTACAGTGTCCTGCTAGGTGCATGCTGTAATTTTTACCATTACTTGATTGTTGCAGTTTTTTACACAAGAAATTACTACTTCTTCTAGCAGTGACAGTAGAATTGTGGATGGCCGACTGATTGTTGAGCAATCAAGTGTGTGCTGCTTGCAACAAGGACATTGCAGAGAATAGTCCGTGCAAATGGACTCACACAAGCAAGTACAGCAAACGAGATTGTCACATGCGAGTTGGATGGGTCTGTTCAACAAGCGCTGGCAGATGGAACAGGTAAGTTTGCTTGTTACTGGAGATGGTGAAAACCTTGGGTGCGGGTCTTCTGAAGGCATTGAGATGGAGTCAATGGAGTTATCCAATGGAGTCAATGGAGTTATCCAATGACGTCCCTAGAAGATTCACCACATGGTCTACCTCTGTTCTTGGTGGACTTCTTGTTCTTCCCCTAGCCAGCTTGCTGAAATGTTGGCTGACCTTTATATATTAGATAATTTAATTGGAACTTAAAATTGATTTTTAAGAAAAAAAAATTGTTCAGCTGATTTTATCTCTATTCAGTACAGCATGCTATGAATTTTTTTATTCTTAATATTCTTTTTTTCTTTTTTCTTACCAGTTAATTTTCACTAGCATTAATATTATTGTTATTATTATTAATACTATTTTTTTAAATTAATACTTTCTTACAGTACAGTTTTCATCTTGATGAGGTGTCCACTCCATGAGTACAAACTTAGGGAAAGGAAGTCCACTCTCCTTAGCCCTCTTTACTCGACTCATCCTCAGAAAGCAAGAATTGCAGAAGTTCCGTGGCAAATACTCTTCCTCTGCTGCTGGAATTTGGAGCCCAACTAAGGTGACAAGGTCATCTCTATGATCTGTGCAGGCATGTACTGGCTGTGTCTTCTTTCCCTTAGATTTATTCAACCTGTTACCACAAACCCTACAGTGCTTCTCAATCTGCTCAATATGATGATCCATCAGAATTACTGTATTTTGGATGTGTTTATTTTGTGTAAAAAAAAAAAGTAGCAAATTTGTTGTTTGCATTTTTGCATGATTTGGTGACTAATGAACACTCTAACCTTAATGAAATTCACAGAAGCACTTCTAGTCTGACAGAATACCACACTGTAGTAACCACACCTGAGCTAGTTCCAGAAGAAGCCCTACAAAAAGGTCACAAACTGACCTCGTGGAGATCGCGGTGTGAAAATTGGAATAGGAATTTCATACTAATAGCTTTGCTGTAGCCCCAATTGCTGGCAGAATTGTACCCCCCTCATGAATATATTAATGAGGTTACCGTAAATCTGATAGCGCACGACTATTAACCGGTAAGTGCCACGCAAAAACAACTGTGAATATCGGGTATATGTATATATGTGTGTATGGATAGTACGTATGCCCTTTAAACGCGCGCGCGGGAAACTTTTTGCTCCAAAAAACACGACTTTTAAGGCTTGACCCCAGTTTATTCTGAAATTACAGCACTAAGCAAGCCTTACTTTATACTTAAGCTTCGAAGTGTAAGAAAATTTCTGCGAAAACGCTTGCTTTTCAAGAAACAAAAAGTTGATTCGACCGGTTACTATGGCATTGTAGACCCTTTTCCAGACCTAATTTCAAAACTTCGCCGTTTTAGGGGGGATACGGAGTGCCGCTTGTTGGTTGTCAAGAGTCATTGGTAGCCAGAATGCCGTGGTATTAATGCTAAGGAAGCTACTACTACTCGAGGGAAGCTGAGGTAAGTACATAATTCCATATTTGTTAGCTAAATATGCAAAAATAACTCTGGCCTCTCTTTTTTTGTAGTTAAGAGCTTGTTGTCAACAGTGACTAGTAAATTCAAGTAGTCAGAATGGCTCAAATTTGGTACTAAAAAAGTTACCACTGCTCAAGAAAATGAGGTAAGAAAGTAATTTTGTATTTGTGTGCTAAAATTGATTGTCTTTTGTTTTTGTAGCTGAGAGCTTGTTGTCAAGAATTCGAGGTAATTCATATAGTCAAAGTAACTTCAATTGGATACTACAGAAGTTATCAATACTCAAGAAATTGAGTGCAGTATAATTCAGCCTAAGTAATCTGATTTCTATTATTAGAAGAAATGTAATACATTCCTAAATGCATTCAATGTAATCTATTCACAGCACCTATGCTGCATGTTTTGGCAAAGCTACAGCAAGCACTGCACACAAAAAATTCAAACATCAGGAGTATCTATATCGAATTTGGTGATAACAATTTCAGGAAAGAAACCATAACTATATTATAGCTATGTTGTTCCAAGCACTACTTTAATCTTGCTGCTGCTGTTCAGGGTACACGAAGATAGATTTCATTGGACTGTGTGAGTTTCAGGAACCCAGATACAGCATTCGTTCCTCAAACACTTGAAATTAACATTGGTATATCATATTCCATGTCTAGTTGATCCATACTAGATGTATTATCTCTCTTTCACAGGCTTTTTAAACAATATACAGAATTAAAAATATTTGGTCGCCATTGGAAATCGAACCCAGGACCGCTTGTATAGCGCACAAGCGCTCTGCCACTGAGCTACGACAACCACCTTGCGAACAAACACTCCAATTGATAATGCCGTACAGATACAAATTCCATTGCACAAGACAACTTCAAGTGTATTATATTCCTAGAATTTTAGGAAAGAAATGTTATTTTGCAAGCAAAACTGTGTGTAAATTGTAATTTACAGATATTGTCTTTCCATGTTTTATCTCTAATTAAATGAAAGTAAAAAAATTAAGAAGTTAGGTCATGGAAATGAGACTTTTTATTTTTTAACTCCTTTAGAGGACTTGACACGAATTTGACACGCCAGATTAAGTCTCAAAATATTGGCTATTAAAACTAGAATATTAGATAAAACATGGAGAGACAATAACAGTAACGTACAATTTACACACAGTTTTGCTTGCAAAATAACATTTCTTTCCTGAAATTGTACGAATATAATAAACTTGAAATTGATTTGTGCAATGGAATGTGCATCTGTACGGTATAATAAGGAGCAAACAGACATGGAATATGATATACCAATGTTAATCTGGGGTCTTTGGAGGGACGAATGTTGTATCTATATATGGGTTCCAGAAACTCACACAGTCCGATGAAATCAATCTTCCTGTGCCCTGAACAGCAGCAGCAAGATTAATGTAGTGCCTAGAACAACATAGCTATATATAGTTATGGCTTCTTTCCTGAAATTGTTCTCACCGAATTGGATATAGATACTCCTGATGTTTGAAGTTCTTGTGTGCAGTGCGTGCTGTAGCTTTGCCAAAACATGCAGCATAGGTGCTGTGAATAGATACATTGAATGTATTTAGGAATGTATTACATTTCTTCTAAAAGTGCACAGAATAGAAATGAGATACTTAGGCTAATTTTACTGCACCCATAAAGAGCATGACCACTACATTCCCATACTGTGACATTTATTACATTTTACTGGGAAGAGATTCAATCCTGTAAATAATAGGAACTGTTTTGGCTATTGGTGTTGTCTTCTATACTAATCATTATCATCAAATATGTTCAATGATTCAATCATTCTAAGTAGTTTTCCTAATGAAATTTTATATTTCTTGCCCAAGTTCTCCTCGACCTTATTTTTAGTAGTTTGAGACTTAGAAGTAAAAAAAATCAATCATATAAAAATAGTGTAGTTTTAGGCTCGCTCGCCATTTGTGCCCAAGCACATCACTAGTATATATATGTATGAATGTATGTATGGATGGTACGTATGCCCTTTAAACGCGTGCGCGGGCAACTTTTTTCTCTTGACCCCAGTTTATTCTGAAACTACGGCATTAAACAAGCCTTACTCTCTTTATACTTAAGCTCCAAAGTGTGAGAAAATTCCTGCGATAACGCTTGCTTTTCAAGAAACAAAAAGTTGATTCGACCGGCTACTATGGCACTGAAGACCCTTTTCCAGACTTAATTTCAAAACTTCGCCGTTTTATGGGGGGGGGGGATACGGAGTGCCGATTGTTGGTTGTCAAGAGCCATTGGTAGTCAGAATGCCATAGTATTAATGCTAAGGAAGCTACTACTTCTCGAGGGAAGCTGAGGTAAGTACGCAATTCCATATTTGTTAGCTAAATATGCAAAATAACTCTGGCCTTTCATTTTTGTAGCTAAGAGCTTGTTGTCAACAGTGACTGGTAAATTCAAATAGTCAGAATGGCTCAAATTTGGTATTATAAAAGTTACCACTGCTCAAGAAAATGAGGTAAGAAAGTAATTTTGTGTTTGTGTGCTAAAATTTATTGTCTTTTGTTATTGTAGCTGAGAGCTTGTTGTCAAGAATTCGAGGTAATTCAGATAGTCAAAGTAAGTTAAATTGAAGTTAGCAATACTCAGGAAATTGAGTTAAGTAGTAATTCCATATTTGTTGGCTAAAATTACAAATAATAACACTGGTTTATTTTTTTAATCGTAGCTGAGAACTAGATCAAGAGTTACTGGCAATTGAAATTATCAGAATGGCAGATGTTTGATACTACAAAAGTTACCATTAATCAGGTAAAAGAGTGATTTTGTAGTTGTTTGCTGAAATAAAAGGTCATAACTGCTATTACAGTGTTTGCATGAACTAAGCTAAAACATAGTAACAATGCTTAGTTTTATGTTACCTAACTATCAGGCTCGCTCGCCATTTGTGCTCAAGCACACCACTAGTTTATCAGTATGTATGGACGTCTGGACGTACGTATGTCATTTTGTACTTTGACCCTCGCGTATTTTTATGTTCGCTCCACGTTCAACCCTGTCCCAAACTTCACTAAACAGTATCCTCTGGTTTAGCGACCATTACCCGTATCAACTTAGAAATTGAATTGTGTGTACCGCTTTGAATTCTTTTGCGTGTGCAGTTAAAACTCTAAAACTTATGGGAGTTCCATTTCTATTCAAGTTAGTCTCTATTTGTCACCAGTGTCTCCAACCTTACGGATCCATCCGTAATTCTTACTGAAATGCTCCTCAAGTTACGGACTACGGAGATGGCGCTCTAATTACGGTTTAATCGTTGCATGCACTAGCTGGTTAGGTAAAGGATCTCGAGTTCTACACTAAGCAAGAGTTGAGCAGTATGTCTGACTCTGAAGGAGAGGCTGTCACTATGGTAGAGGCTAAGGGTGTTGTTCCTGCTGCAAAAAGAAAGTGTCTCAGTGGAGGGAGATTTAGGCCTAGCTGGAAGCTCCCAGATGGAATTGTTGCAAGTTCAAAAGGTGAGAGATATGCCTATTGCAAGGTATGCATGAGCCGATTTTAGTTTACTACATGGAGGTTTGAATGATGTCTCCCGCCATGTCAAAGGGCCTGCACATCAGCAGAGGCTTAAGGACAGTAGAACCACTTTAAAGGATATGCTTGGACAATCTTCCAGCTCACAACTTTCACTTGCTCGAAAGTTTACCACTGCAGAAGTCATGAAGTCCAACTTCATAGCTATGCACAACCTCTCATTTCAGTGTGCTGATCATCTGTCTGTGTTGTTTGGCAAAATGTTTCCAGATTCAACCATAGCTTCAATTTTTTCCTGTAGTCACACTAAGACAAAAGCAATTATATGTCAAGCTCTTGATCCTTACCACAAGAAACCTGTGGTTGAAAGTAAGCATGATTCCCGTTTTAGTCTACTTGTGATGAGTCAAATAAAAAAGGAGACTCTGTGAAGCTTCTGACTATTTTAGTCCGGTTTTATGAATGTGACCATGGATCTGTTGTTAGTCGACATCTTAAAACAGTGGGTATCACTGCTATGGGAGCAAATGACATTATTGAGGCTATCAAAGAAGTATTAGATAAATACGGTTTAATATTTGATCATTTATTTGCCTTTGCTTCTGACACTTGTAATGTAATGAAGGGGATTATGCTAAGATTCGGAATGAGCAGCCTAAAATTATTGATGTGCGTTGTATATGCCACTTACCTGTGTGTTAACTCTTTTAAAGTAGATGAAGTTTTAGTGGATATTTACTATTATTTCCACCATAGTGTAAAAAGGAATACAACATTAAAAGAATATGCAGATTTTTGTGATGTTGAATTTAAAAGTATCTTAAAGCACTGTGAAACAATATGGCTGTCACTAACACGTAGCATTAAGCGCACCTTACAAATGTGGGAGCCCTTACTTTCGTATTTCACCAGCCATCCAGATGTAGAAAAGACTGGCAAGGTAAAATCTATTTATGATCATCTTAGAGGTTCCTTCTTTAAGCCTTGGATGTTGTTCCTAGCCAATACCCTGGTTATTTTTGATAAATTTAATATATATTTCCAGACAAGTAAAGCAGCAACAATTCATAAACTTCATACAGAAAGTGAACGCTTGCTTAAAACTGTGCTATCTTTCTTTGTTAAATCTTCTGTTATAAGGCTAAATTCCTCTAATTTAATTGATATAGAATACTCCAACCCTAGTAATCAAGTTTCCGATGAAGAACTCTTTATTGGTAATGAAACAACAGCATTTCTTCTTGATCTTGCTGATAATGAGGGAATTCCATCAACTAATTTTTATGGGCATGTGAGATCATTTTATGTAGCCTTCACTAAAAAGTTGATCTCCAAATTTGATTTTAAATCCACTCTCCGGAAAACATTAAAGTTACTTGATCCAACACAGTGTCAGAATATAAGCCTGGAAACCCTTGATCAAATTTACAATACAATTCCCATTCATTTTGATAAAAATGCTGTCAAATTGGAGTTTAGGGAATTTGCAATTGATGAGGAAATTGCTGAGATCAACAGTGAGGATGCTGTCAAATTTTGGCTGAAGGTAAAGTCTAGCAAGACTCCAATGGGTGACTCTAAATACCAAAACCTCTCAACCCTGGCTCTCCAATTGCTCTCTATTCCAGCTAGCAATGCTGACTGTGAAAGAGTTTTCAGTTTAGTACGAAGAATAAAAACTGATTTCAGGTCAAGATTACTCCCTGAAACAATTTCTTCTTTGATCAGCGTTCATTTAAACTCACCATTTCAATGTTGTGAACAATCTGATTATGATTCATCTTTCCTTGAAACTGCATATTCATGTACCCATGCAATGAACCGTAGTTACAAAGATCATTGATTTTTTTTAATAATTACAAAATAATAATGTTGAACGTTAACAATGGTTTGAGCATATGGCTTGGGTATAGCTCAAATTACTGAAATGCACCATGAAATTACTGAAATGTTTGATCTGAAATACTGAAATAGCTATGCTCAGGTTGGAGACACTGTGTCACGGTTATAAGCCCTACTCAACAGCATTTACTGGAAAATTCATTGTCCACTAGACGAACCACGAAGGTAAGTCTTAAGTAGGTATGTTCAGTTGTGTGAAAGTAGTATTGTGCGTTACAACTACTATTAAGAATATCACAAAGAAATTTTTAAATAACGTGACTTAATTTTGTTGCTTCTTTTTCAATTCAAACAGTTGAGGGGAGTGGTTACTATGGCATTGAATCCCCTTTTCCGTATATGCTTAATTTAACAACTTGACTTTATTTTAGTAGTTTGAATAACAATAGTGTAGTTAAGGCTCGCTCGCCGTTTGTGCTCAAGCAACCACTAGTTAATTAACTCTTTATACCTACAGCGATCAAAACGCTACACGCTACACTATTCGCACCACTCGCGTAACTGGAAGGTGACGCCCCACTTTCACGTAGCCACACCCCCAAAATAGCCACGCGCCCCAAAATGGCCACAGACACGCCCAATAGAGCTACACACACGCCCCAAAATAGCCACACACATGCCCCAAAATAGCCACACCCTCAATCGTGCCCCAGGTGGCAGTCTCGCGTGGCTGACCCTTTTCCCTTTTACGCTCGCGGGGGGAGGGGAATAGGGTCTGATAGAAATTTGTACATCGTTTCGTGTCATTCCCCTGGATTCACGGGGAACCATACTTTCCGTGTATTGCTTATGTAGAGGTGTGACTTTCCGTGACGTAGAATTAAATACGCGTATAAAAACTGCGTTACCATCACTTCGAATCCTTTTAGTTGTTGGTGGAGATGGATTATAGCGGTTTAGTGCGTGCGGTTGCGTTGGAACTTGGATACACACTTCGTAGCAAACAAGAACAAACAATTCTTGCATTTTTACAGAATCAAGATGTCTTTATTTCTTTACCAACTGGCTATAGCAAGTCACTGTACTACTCACTGCTTCCTCCCATATATGATAAGTTGAGGAATGTGGAAAATAAGAGCATAGTCTTGGTTGTGTCACCTGATTGCTCTTATGCAAGATCAAGTGGCAAGCATCAAATTAAAGGGCATTTCAGCTGCATGTTTTACAGATGAATCGGCTTCTACCAAGAAAGAAATTAATATGGGAGTATATCAGGTTCTCTTTGCATCACCAGAGGCATTAAGCATTCTTGAGTGGCGAAATATACTGGCATCAACAATATATTGCGAAAACATTGTTGGCTTCATAATAGATGAGGCTCACTGCATCAAAAAATGGTTAGTTCAAGGTTGTGTCTTAATTATTGTTGTGTATCATATCATGTAGCTTGTGTTAAAGGACAATGTGTTAACTAGGTGTTGATTTATTGTACATTATGTTTGTAGACTTTGGTGTGCGTGAATGTGCCTGCTGTAGGCGTGAACACAACGCTCTAGAGCAGTATGTTCAGAGCTTTTTGTGTCAATTGTAGGTGTGGTCTTATTTTTGTATTAATGGTTGTCATCGTGTGTGTAAGTTCAGTTCTTAGTCGTTGCTCTTGTCGTCTCATATCATTATCGTTAGAAGTAAAACTCTGATCTAGAAATTGGACTGCGCGGCGGGAATTAGACCACCCTCCTGGCGTATGAGTAATTGATTGGAACTCTGGTGGCAGCGTTCAAGCTATCTCCCCTGCAGGACTTATGAGGACATTATAATAATACACCAATACATCCTTCATGATCTTTTGGAGTATAGAACAGAGCCTAAAGGATCTCCAAATTACGTAAGAAATAGAGTAATGGACGTTTTTACTCACTGTACTCATCTGTCAGTCAAAACTAAAATTTTAGAACAATTTACATAGACAGATTCACCATTAAATCTTGTCATAGCTACAGTAGAGTTGACTGTCCTTGTGTACGACAAATAATTCACTGGGGCATTCCTGAGGATGTGGAAATGTACATTCAGGAGAACGGAAGAGCAGGAAGGGATGGTGAATCAGCTCGTACCATTATTGTGAAGTATCCACGTGACTTGAATTTAAAGCGTACTTCACAGCAAATGATTGACTTTAGTACCAGTACAGCACAGTGTAGAAGATCAATCCTTTACAGTGACTTTCCAGATTGTGGTGATTTCTCTAATGTTGTGATATATTGTGTGCTCATTGTGAATGTGGACAATGTGATAAAAAAATGAGGCTGTAGTAAAATTCACTTTTGCATTTTTTTTGTAAAATATTAGCATTCACAACTAGATGATTCAGAGTCTGAGTGGACATGGTGATTGTGTGGTATAGTTGGGTGCAAAAATGAAGATAGTCTGATTACCATCCAGTCTTTGAGATTATTCTCTGGCATTGTTTTAATTAAGTTTCTTTTTAAATGAAGAAATGACAAATGCGTCTTTGTTGACTTAATAAAACTGCCACAGTCTAATAATTGCGAAGTTATTTTCTCAACATCCTTTGCTACAGTTTTCTTGGAATGTTTTCCACTTGGCTTGTTTACTTGTAGTGCTGATTGTAAGAGTCTAGCGCCTGTGATAGAGTTCCAACAGATTTTGCAGCGCGTTTAATAGCTTTGTGAGACTTACTAGCACCCAGGCCTTCAATAGCCACCTTCACTTCCTTATTAAGTGTTCCATGTGAAGATCTGCACTCACATTGTGTCCAGGAAGACCATGGACATTGATGAACCTTGACCACTTGACCTGTTCACACAAATTAGGAGGAAGTGTGATGTGACACTGAGCAAGTAATGTAATGGCTTCTGTCGCATAGTTCTCCCTGTTGCTTTGAAAAATAGCATCATATACTTCCACAATGTAATAATATGGTCACCATCTCCCTCTCTCACTGCATCTTTAAAATCAAAGATGAACAGGCCTAGCGTCAGCACCTCACAAGCATAGTCATATGTAGTACCACATGTATCATAATTGGGCTCCAAAAAAGTCAATTGTAAATCTATATGCTCGTCAACAACGCGGTTTGCAATACATTCCAGGGTATCTCTTCTTTTTTTCTCCTCTTCCATCCATAAGTTTTCAGGTACTGAAGTACAGGAAGGAGCATCAGTAAATGATGACATCTCCAAGTATGTCATCACAGCAGTCACAACGTGCGACATGACCACAACTTCAACAAAATCTTCAGCAGCATTGACATCACTCTTGGGTCTTTTTGTAACATTCCTTCTGTTAATAAGATTTCTGAGTTGATAGAGAGTACCTTTTTGTGTTCCTGAAGTAGTTTTGAAAAGTCTCTTCCAAAAATCCTGCAAAAGAAAAAGAAAAAAAGAAGAAAAAAAAAAGAATAGCTTAATACAAAATACACAAATATTAATGTTGCATACCTCTAGTAAACACACTTTGGCATGCCAGTCCTCTGTAACTGGTAGCAAACCATCAAGCCTATAAATTTCCATCACTACCAATTAAGGTATGCACATATTCCTTGTCTTCAGTACAGTCTGTACCAGGTATATGGGCTCAGAGAGTATCACAGTTTTACAAGGAGCATATTTTTTGTAGTGCTCTAAAATGTCTACCATGTCTTCATAAGTCATTTCACACTTCTTCAATACCCCCAGAGGTACCTAATTCAAATAATTAAAACTTGATTAATGTCAATACACAATTCAACTATTGTTGGCTTACCACTTCAGATTAAACGCTCATGTCTTTGCTGTATCTATGCTTAACATGATGTTCAATTGAGCCTTCAAAGTCTTCCTTATAAAACTCAAGGTAGGAAGTTATTATTCTCGACACATGAATTGAAAATCTGTTCTTTAAAGCAGCATAGTCATTTTCATTTGGCAGAAGGGCAAATAAGTTCTGTTCTGTTCCAGTCTCTAACAGAACTGAAGGTTGAGAAATCAATCCGGTCTTTAACTGCATAACCATGTACATAATGCCATAATGTGGATCAATGCTCATATGCCTTGGTTTCACAGTTTTATCAAGGTTATCAAAGACAATTTTGTACCCCGCGTTAATGGACCCTGAATTAGAGGATATATTTGCATGCAAAATAGTGTCCTCTGAAGCAGAATCATGACTTGTAGCTGGAGAAAAAACTGGAGCTAAGCCACTCTTCGTAGCAGCATGGAGTGGACTAGTGAGTCCCTCATATATATAGATAAGTCTGAAATATCAAATGACAGTGTAGTCTCAACTTCTTTTGATGCTGGAGAAGATCTTTCACTGGTTGAGGGATCTGGAGTGGAAGTCAGGAAGGATGCTGATGGTTGGGTGTTTTCCTACATGTCAACATAGCTATTCTTAATCACAATATCATGCAATAAAAACATCGCATAGCTAAAAAGTTTTATGAATAGAAAATTATCAACAAAATTACCGTGAACATTGTATTATAGGCTTTGGTTAGTATAATACCACATAATTGAAGCTGTTAATTAATTGTTTCTTAAAGTGATACCATTATTATCAACAACAAATACAGAAAAAGTCTTTTGGGTTGCCTAGCAATACTAAAAAGCTACCCAGCTTGACATTTAAACATACTGTCAAGACTAAATACCAAATATTCCATAAAAAAAATCCAAAAATTAAAAGATTTGTCTTTGTGTGTTTATTACACCATGCATAATTGTGTATGATGTGTTTGTATGATGTGTGTGTATGTGTGTATGTTGTGTTTTTTTGTGTGTCTGTATGTGTGTGTGTGTGTGTGTGTATGTGTGTGTGTGTGTGTGTTGTGTGTGTGTGTTGTGTGTGTGTGATGTTGTGTGCATAATTCAGGGCTGTCCTGTCTACTTTGTCCAGCACCATTACAAGTTAACAATACTCACACTATTTTATCACCACTAACATAATACGTAGTTCCTTATTCAAATATACATACCAAATACAAGCCTCCCAGGGGAATGCTGTACTGGTTGTATACAAACAAGCTAATTCTCCTGTGCCAAACCCTCTACACTAATAAATCTTATGATTTAGACTTAGTAATGTCTCATTAATTCCTGCAGGAGATTGCATGTCTTTTGATTATTCAACATAAAATATATTCTTTAAAAAAAAATTTTTTCCCGACTTTAATGTAGTAATAATTTTAATTCATAATAAAAAAAGTTTCAACCTTATAGCTAAGGTCTTAATCATGAGTTAAAAAAACAC